>Ga0105239_10003409_pt1 | contig 19485 bp, 13 predicted proteins | sample KBSC44metaG_FD_92761 | JGI IMG/M metagenome (GOLD analysis project Ga0105239, IMG submission 92761) | Corn rhizosphere microbial communities from Kellogg Biological Station, Michigan, USA - KBS C4-4 metaG | ecosystem: Host-associated > Plants > Roots > Rhizosphere > Soil | place: Michigan, USA...
CGCCCGTCGCAGGCAGGACGCTCGCGGCGCACGGCGCCGACGTGCTGTGGGTCACGAGCGCCAGTCTGCCGGACCAGCCGGGCCTCGATCGCGACTTGGGGCGCGGGAAACGGACGATTCGCCTGGATATCGACCACGACGAGGAGGCCAAGGCGAAGCTCCTCGACCTCGCGGGCGCCGCCGACGTGTTCCTCCAGGGCTTTCGGCCAGGGAGCCTCGCGGCGCGCGGGTTCTCGGCCCAAACCCTGGCGGCGGCGCGACGCCCTGCGGCGGGCATCATCTGCGCGAACCTGTCTGCGTACGGGCCCTCGGGCCCGTGGCGGCTGCGCCGCGGCTTCGACTCGCTGGTGCAGACGTGCTCGGGGATGAACGTGTCCGAGGCCGAGCATTACGGTGCAGGCGAGGCGGCGCGGCCCATGCCGTGCCAGGCGTTGGACCACGCGGGCGGTTATTTCCTCGCGGCGGGGATCATGGCCGCGCTGTATCGGCAGGCGCTGGAGGGCGGGTCGTACGAGGTCGACGTCAGCCTTGCCGGCGTCATGAAGTATCTACGCTCTCTGGGCCAGTATCCTGGGGACACGGGGTTTCGGTGCCGCCAGGATTTCAAGGTCCAGACGGATGTGCCTGAGGCGTTTTTGGAAGAGAGGGAGTCTGGCTTCGGGCGGTTGAGGTTTGTGAGGCATTCTGCTGCTGTGGAGGGCGTGGCGGTTGGTTGGGATGTCATGCCTAAGCCGTTGGGTTCTGATGAGGCTGCATGGCTTTCTTGGTCGTGAAAGTGTGCCATGTGGTCGAGAAGGGGTGGGGGTTAAAAAGATTCACCTGGAAACTCCACTATTTACTGAATATACATACGCAAGGACGTGAATGTGAATTGTTGGCCGAATGATGTCGGCGTATCTGATTGTACCAATAGAATACACGAAACATGGCAGACAGACAGACGGTCAGATAGACAGACAGCATCTCCCCTTCAAAAGCTGGAACACAGCTCGACATTCTTAACGAGATCAGCCGCACGCACGTCGATGCCTCCAGTCCTCTCATCCTCAACCCCAAATCCAATAAACAGAAAATCATCCAAGTAGCCATGGTACTTCTGGCCATGCGTCTTCCAGCTCATGGACGTGACGTAGAGCATCTCCGTCTGGTTCCAGGAGTCGAGCTCGTCGAACTCCTTGCCTACGGGCCTCTTGGCCTCGCCCGCCTTGGCGCGCCCATGGATCCAGATCGGCTTCGAGGAGATCCCATGGACCTCGAAGGGCTCGGTGCGCTTGAACAGCATCACGTACGGCTCGTACACGCTGTGGTAGTAGTAAAAGCTTTTGTGCTGGAACAGGGCCATGATGAAGGTGTTGGAGTCGTTGGGCTCGCACGCGAGGTCCGCGCGGTCGCAGAGCGTCACTGAGAGGCTGTTCGTGGCCTGGTGCACGGATTCCAAGGTCTCCGCAACCTGCGGCATCAGCCTCGCCATGCAGTTCTGGTCGCCGCCAGCAGCCGCGAGCGGTGCGAGGTCGGGCCCCACGGTGCCGTCGATGTTTAATCTGGCGAAGCTTCTGCGTGGAGAGACGTCGTAGTGGACGTAGACATCCCCGTCTTTGTCCCAGAAGAGGAACCAGTTCTTCTCGATGGCGCCGAAGGGAGTCGGCCGTCGAATCTCCGTGCCGAGTCGGAAATCAGACTTGACGGCCGGTTCCACGGGCCACTCGACGAGCATCCTGAAGTCCTGGATCCACTGGCCGAAACACGTGTATCCAGAATTAGACCCGTAGATCGCAAAGGCGTTTTGGGGACCGTAGAATACGCGTGCGTCGTGCGGGCCGATGTTGAATGCAAAGTACGCCAAGTCGCCAGCGCAGTTGTCACTGGCCGTGGCTGCGATGGGGAGAATCATCGGTGGCCTGGTGCAAGCCAGTTTACCCTTCTTGAACTTCGCCTCGCAGACGAGCTCGGCAAACCACGCGGACGACTCAAGAGACCGCCGCCGATGTTGCGCGACAATGATCCACGTGTCGGCCAGCGTGGGATGTGGGATGATGCTCGGGTTCATGGCCTCTTCGTCGCCAAACTCGATGGCGAAGTATTTCCCGCTCCGCGTTGAGATGGAAAAGATCTCGTTGTGTGATGGGGAAACGTCGCCTTCACCGTCGCTCCACGACATGTTGCTGAGAGAATTGCTCCATTTGCCTCGGTGCGACGGTAGGCGGAGGCTGACTTTGTCGTAGAATACCAGGAAGACGATCAGGATCACAATTACGGGGCCGACGAATGTCGTCAGCCGGAGAACTCCTCTGACTAGCATTTTATGTGACAATGAAAGGGAGGGTCGAGCATCTGGGGGTTTGATGAAAGAGGGTATGGGGAAGAGAAGAGAGGGCAGCAGTGTGGGTATTGTATTATAATTGGTATGGTCACTGTGAGGGTGGTGAGGGTGGCGGGGTGGTGTGGTACCCAGATATACCTCCTCAGGGCTTATGATGTGATGTCTTGGATTCCTTCAGCCACCGCATAGTAGAATGGGCGGCAGAATTGTGGATCTTGCATTTATTATCTATTGTCTTGCATTCTACGGGGAAGGTTCAGGACACCTATTCTGCCTGGCACTCACTGCCCGCCTACACAAGCCGATTCTTCATTACGTCGGCTCCAAATAGCCTTGTCCTTCCTGATTCTTGTTCCCTAGCTACTACCTCTATATCCAGGCCAGCGAATACTATGTTTGGCCATTTACTCTCTGGATAGGCTATAAAACCTAAACTATTCTGCAGACGCAGAGCAAACTCGCCATATAGCTCAGGAACGGCTTTAGCCGCTTGAGAGAGTATACCAAATCTCAAAACTTGGAGCAAGATCCTAGCGTCTTGCCATACAGCCATTGAGCAAATTTCACACTGGGTTCATCAAACAACACTGTCACGATCTCTGCCATCCATAAAGTAATAGGTAGGAGGATCAAGTGCGGAAGCAGAAAGCCAATCTCTAGACCATAGGGGCCTGCCTTTGTGATGGGAAGGAGATTTATCCACCCCGGAATATTGATGGCATGCGGCTCTCTCGACCATCCGACCGCAGCATATACTCTGTCACCCAGAGACCATAAAATAGGCCCATGGACTAGATAAAACGCAAAAGAGATGCGTCCAAGGTATTGGTTGACCCCTGTCTCGAAGAATCGCTTGAGCCACGAGATGTTTGGAACCGAAGCCACCAGAAATGTGGCTGCCCAGAAAAGGTAGAAGAACTTAAAGTCGAAAACTGCTTGAGGTTTCAGAAATGATAGATAGTACCATCCGGGGGAGTTTCTCAAGACATGTATATCAAAATCAGACGAGGGAACCCCTGCCAGATAGATAGCCATGAGGAACAAGACGTAGAATATGGTGTGTTTGAATCGTCCTAACTCTTCAATAGATTTGGGTAGGCTTCTGCTTGCACTCAGTAATTCGAGGTCGCAGATCAACATTCCAGCCATGAAAGCCGCGCAGGACCAGCCATCCGCAATGTACATGAAGTAGATGACAAGTCCGACTTCGCACCAGAGTCGAGCATTCCTGGTGCATCGTGAAAATGCCAGTTGTGCGGTATAGACGACGAGTGAGCCTCGAAATTCCACAGGGATTGACCATGTGTGAAAGCTGTAGGAGAACCAGGGTTCACCGCCGGTACGGAAGACAAAGCTGAAGTTTTTGAATTCACAGTACCAATTCCACAGTTCTTCACGATACGAGGACTTGGGCTCAAGGTCGGTCCTGTACCCGAATAGATGCCATGAAGACATGTACAAGAATGTCGTGCAGATGATGGGTATGTAAAGGCGGATCCAGCGCCTGAAAAGTGCCGAGGATAGATTGTCTCCCAGAGCGAGTTGATCGCCGGCGTGAATGAGTGCCAACGGTTTGGCGGACAGAACGTATCCTGAGAGGACAAAAAATACAGTTACTGCCAAATGTCCTCCTGAGAAAAACATTCGTACACCAGGCAGACAGACAAAATAGTGCTGGGAATCGTATCCATACACGTTCTCAAAAATGGCTTCCGAATCATGGGCCCAGAGTTCATGGTGGCCCCAATAGACTAAAAAGGCTGCAAAACCTCGAATGCCATCTAAATATGCAGTCCTTCTCCTGTTCGTCCCCAAGTTTGTATCTCTTAGAAACGAAGGCCGAATGGCCTCAACGCACCATTTCGATGCGCGTGCGAAAGTTGAATTTTCTGTATCAAGCTTGACTGGCTTCCAATAACCATGGTCAAGGATACCTTCGTGTTTTTTGGCCATGCTGCAAAGCGTTTCTCGCAGACAATGAGGCCTCTTGTCAGTTCTTGAAGTAGAGATAACCTATCAGCTTCTGAGAAGGTGTGACCATGGCCGAGTGGAGGAAGAGAAGAATCGGGTAGGAAAAGAGCAAAGTGGTGTCAGCTAGTGGAAATTGACATCGGTTGTCTTCCCTATGCTTCCCCGTCCAACATGATATATCACTCACTCAGTCAGAGACCATAAGTCGGGTGGGAATAGCTTATCCTGGATCAGGATCATGCTAATCAAGGCACCACCATCCCACACACCCCGGTTTATGATGACATCTCCATGGGGTCCTTCACCAACGTCCAGAACCTAGGCCCTGTGAAGTCTGATAAGTCGATCAATGGGACTATCACATGTTGCCGAGTGTAGCGGAGTTTCGATGGGGACATTGGATTTGGATGCTTGCTTACTCGAAGCATGCATATCGGGGCCAGTATTCCCAGTTTGTGTCACATGGACGGGCACATCGTGTTCGATGGTTATAGTGGAAGCCTCGGCAAGCTTCGGACGCGGCCCACTTGGTCTCGAAAACGGCCTTCTGAGCGAGTACTCGTAGACCGTGATTGTCGTCGTCACCGACACTCCGCGCTTGTGTTCAATGAGCCAGATCTACAATCCTTCCGACAGCCATTACCTTTTTAGATGGCGACTGGTGTGCCTTTGGGGTTGCACCTCGCTGTTGCGACATGACGGCGGGATCTGGCCATGGTGTGGGCACAGTGCATGAATTTTGCTTGACAAGCGTATCGAAAGAATCAAGCCTTTCTCAACCTGGGGCCCCATGGTCAAGGCCCAAGCGATGCTCCAATGCGAGGGTTTTCGCTCCCTGGACAAATCAACTGCCAGTCGTGGACGCTCGCCAAACAGACGGAATAGCTTGTATGGCCCCAAGACCTTCAGGTACCTAGGTCCAGCACATTTCGTACGGGAAATGGTGATCCGAGGTCACCATTGGAGGTTCGGAAAGGGGACTAGTGAATCCAACTAAGTTAGAGGGTAGGGAAAAGAAAATGAGACAAGTGTAAGAATGAGGTTGCAAGAAGGCCTGGATCCTTGTTGGATATGTCCCACTGACCCGGCGCTATACCAGAAGCGGCAGCGGGCTCCGCCAAACAACGCCACAGGAATCAAGTACCGTGTGCCTTGTATTAAATTTTTGGAAAGTATTCGGGAAATCTCGATTCCTATAGTCATCATACACAGTGCGTTTAGGGTCGGGTTTGACGTCAGAGCCACACCAGGATGATGCTGATGGACATTCTAGCTCGAGCTACCGACATGTGAAGGTGTCGATGCTAATGCCCGCGGACCAGAGGGACTTCACGATAATATTATGCCGCTCCGAGGGCAGAAGTAAGTCCTGGACACCAGTCGTCCAGCCGACCTTTGTTTCTGCGCAGTATTCTGTACTACTTACCTTCGTTATCAGAAAAAGAAATATGTACGTCCGTAAGGCGGTATATCCGGGAACGCAGGTGCGAAGACTCCTGCCAGTTTGCGCAATCTGCATACTTTTGATTATCCTCCTCTCCACTGCCGGGTCATTTGGGGAGTTCAGTGCTGAGATATCGTATAAATCGACAGCCAATTCCGGTCGTTTCCCCAGGAAGATCTGGCAAACTTGGAAAGTCGATCCTCTGGGTTTTGAGGAGAGGGACCTTTCGGTCGCTAGGACCTGGACAGCGAAAAACCCGGAATATAGATACGAGGTCTTGACAGACCAGAACGATATATACTATGTTGAAACACATTTTGGGCCGTCGGGATTCAACAGATTGGATATCGTTTACATGTACAAGTCATTGAGGCTAAAAATTATCAAAGCAGACCTTCTACGGTATCTTGTGATGTATGTGGAAGGGGGGGTATACACGGATATCGACGTCGAGGCTTTGAAACCCATCCACAGGTTTATTCCTGAACGATACTCTGAGAGGGACATTGACATGGTGATTGGAGTTGAAATTGACCAACCTGATTTCAACAACCACACGATTCTTGGGCAAAAGTCGCAGTCGTTTTGCCAATGGACATTCATGTGCAAGCCCCGACTACCAGTCATGATGATCTTGATCAACAACATCCTCAAATGGCTCAATCAGGTAGCGCTGGACCAAAAGGTGGCCATATCGGACATCCAACTTGGATTTGACGAAGTGATCAGTGGTACCGGACCTTCAGCATTCACCAAAGCCTTGCTATCACACATGTCTGCCAGAGAAGAGAACACGGTGCATTGGAGTTGCTTCCACAACCTGGCGGAGTCGAAGCTCGTTGGAGGTGTCCTGGTTCTCACCGTGGAGGCATTTGCGGCGGGACAAGGGCACTCTGACTCGGGCAACCATAACGCGAAGACAGCATTGGTGAAGCATCATTACCATGCATCTGGTTGGCCGACAGCCCACCCTCGGTACAATCATCCCATCTATGGAGAAGTGGAGAAATGCAATTGGGATGCCGAATGCGTCAGGCAGTGGGATTCCAACAAAGCGACGTTCGAGGCGCTTCCCCAGGAAGAGCAAATGAGACAGATCGCCATGAAAGAGAGTGGTGATCAAAACGGTGATCAAGCTAGCTTTCCTGCAGCAGGTAGTTGACTACATGGTGGATCTACCATGGGGGAGCTGCTCTCGCTAGCATTGTAGTTCGGTTGGAACTTGGGTGGCCCTTGATGACTAGACATGACAATTGCGTTCCAAATTCCCAAACTACCTGTGTGCAAACCAACATGTCGGCCAAGTAATCGTCCAGTGCCATACTAGTTAGTACGAGTAGACTGTACTCGTAGTTGATGATGCTGTGTGCCGGCAGAGCCTTGTTCTCTTCCACAAGGGCCAGTCATGAATTAGTGGAGACCCACCTGAAGGTAAGAGGTGGAATTCAGTGGGAAACGCTTGCGAGTACCTAAGCTAGTGCATTGATAGTCGGTGTGACGGGGTGAGGGTTGCACCGAGGTATACCGGTTCCTCATGACTGGTAGACATGTGCAAAGCTCCAACGGTATTCGACGCGATGCTCTTGTACAGTGCGCTCACATTCGCCATCGAGTCATTGACTCCAGCATCGGCTTGTTGGTGGTGGGTCTCATTTGCTGCATTCGGGATCCAAAGGATCCAGGCGATGCTACTCGTCATTTTAGTGTCGATCAGCACCCGACTCATTGTGGATGCAGTGAAAGAGGATGCATCCATTTCTTATTAACAGGTCGTTTTCATTACCTAGAAGTAGTGAAGACGATCGAGGCAAAGAGCGCTAATTGAATCGACCTTTCGTCCAGAAGCGTCGCGATGTATTCGTAGCGACAACGCAGTCCTAGTATGTCCCTACATGCCTAGGCACATAGGTCGGAGGGGATCCTCTGCCCAAAACGAGGGGAAATCGAGTTGCTCATCAGTGCAAATACCGAGGCAATTTGAAGGCTCAACACCTGTTGATTGGCAGGGAAGATGGCACACTGTAAACTCTCAATGGTTGTCATATCCGATATGGTGGCTTGTACTCGCGAGGCCTGGTCCTGCTCACAGCGACTCGGTTCAGGGCCATCCGGGGCAGGTTTCGTGACATGACTTCGGTTGATGCCGAAACACCTGAGTTTACACGAGTTGAAGAATGTAAAGGAGGCTGGAGGCTGGAGGAGGCGCCGTCAGGGGAAAGCTCGAGGCTGTGGCCAAGAGTGCAAGGTGCATCCGAGGAGGAATGTATTTGCTTCTTGTTCAGAGGCATGGAATACCCAGGTATCCATCTTTGGGGCCAGGAAGCTTAAAATTTTACGATGCAAGGGCAGCCGTTGATAGTGTAAGTAAGTGGGTAGGAGGGAGGAGGGAGTCGAAAGAGGGCAGTGGGCGCACAGCGGAAGGCGCGGGGAGGCTGCCAAAGGTCAAAAGGCCGCCAGGGATGCCTTCCTAAAACGGACAAGGGCCGAACCCCAGATGATCGTCAAATCTGCTAAGCTCCAAAGCACCCCGGGACATTAACCAGAACGGGACTAGCGGCGGCGGCTCCTGACCAATGTGGATGCTGCCCCGGGAACTAGAAGGAACTAATGACGTTGCTCGGCTCTCTGATTGGGCCTGGCGCTGCAACGGTGCCATTCCTGGCATCCAGGGCCTCGCTGAGCCTTGACGCGCATCTGCATTGCGACTGGACGAGGCGATCAGCCTGGGGAGAGATTACGAGACACACTGCGACATGCCTGCTTTACCCATCTACAGCTAGTATACCCAGCCAATATACTTACCTAGGTAGATACGACCAGTACTACTCTCCTCTGCTCTGCTCTGCTCTAAATTATCAATTCCCGCCTGGCTCCACTGACATGTGATGCAACGGCTTTCCGCTTCCCTCGGTTTCACTCGTGGTGACAACAAGGAGAGAACGCATGTGATAATTTGATCATCACGACACACACTTGCCACGGAGAAGAAGCTCTGATCCTCTCTGCTTCTCTCCTCCCACCAGAAGCAAATCCGGACGCCCCGATCCAAATCTTAGGGTGTGTCACACGACCCGTCGACCTCATCTCATTGGCTTTGTACCGTGCGGACGAACATGGGCATCAGACTGGGCACTGCATTGCAAAGATCCATGGCCTCAGTGGACGAGTAATGCTGGCTCCATATAGCATATAGCATACCAGTCGTCGTCGCTCGATCTGAGACCATCATCTCTCAGACTCTCGCTTAGCCCCAGTCCCTTTTACACAAGGTCCAAGGTCTTGACTCTTGATCCACAGATCAAATTGTTCTCCACGAGACCCTGTTTTTTCTTTTCTCCTCTTGCTGCTGTATATTAGCATTCTCTTCTGCTCTGTGCTTGACGCACGCGTTGTCGTTGAAGGACGAACAATCAATAAACAATGGCCAACGAAGTCGCAAAGGAAACTGGAACGACCCACGTCGAGGATGATGGAGTGACCAAGAAAACAACCTTCGGCCAGAAGCTCAAAAGACACTGTTCACGCTTCTGGTGGCTCCATGCCCTGGTCCTCATCGCCGTGGTCCTGGTCATCGTGCTTCCAATGTGAGTAGCTTCACCCTCGCCTCACTTGGCTGGATTTCCAGAAAGGAAAAAAACCGGACAATCTAATACAAATACAAATGCACAGCGTCTACGTCGGCTACCCCCGCCTGGCGCAGAGGGAAGTCAACAAGTCGGTGCTGAACATCACATCCATGTCACTGTCTGATCCCGCGCCGGATTCTTTTACATTGGAGCTCGAAAGTGTGCTCAGTACCACATCCAAGTATCACCCTGAGCTTGCCGCCTTCAATGGCTCGTTGCACCTCAACGACAGCGACACTGCATTCGCGTACCTCGATATCCCCAAGGTCAAGGCCGAGAATGGCACCGAGAGCCATGTCAACCAACGAGTCCAGATTGCCGACATGGCCGAATTCACCAGATACACCATGACCGTTCTGGGAACTGAGCAGTTCGCAATCTACCTCAAGGGCAGGGGCGGCCTTCAGCAGGGCGGCCTCCCCAAGACCACCGTCAACTACAACAAAGAAATCACCATGAAAGGTAAGTCAAGCCGTCGGGACATCATCCGCTCCATCTTCCATTCTCCTCTCATCCACCACGCCACGCCACACCACGACAAAACTGACCAGACCCCACCCAAACAGGACTCAACAGCCTGAAAGGCTTCAACCTGACCGAATTCAACATCCTCACCAGCGAGCAAGAAGACGGCGCCAACGCCAACGGCACCGTCTCCATCCCCAACCCATCCGTCGTGACCGTCGAGCTGGGCACCGTGACCCTCGACATGTCCGTGAACGGCACGGCCGTCGGCGTCGCCACGATCGAGGACCTGGTCCTGAAACCCGGCGACAACCTCTTCGAGATGCGCGCCGTTACCAACCAGACAACCGTCGTGACCATGATCTTCACCGACTACAAGAGCGGCATCTTGCCCGTCGACGTCGTCGGCAACACCACCATCTTCAAGAACCAGAGCCTGCCCTACTACGAGAAGGCCTTACAGTCCAACAAATTGAGGCTGAATCTCAATGTCATTGATGCCCTTGAGAGGGCCGGGTTGGCGGGTTTGCTGGGCATCAACACTACGACGACCACCACCAAGGTTTAGTTGGTTGTGATCTGTCGGGCAAGGCAGGCAAGCGAGCAAGCGAAGGTCGAGTGTGTACATTCTAGTAGTTCCATGATCACATACAGACTTGCAGGCTTGTATTTGTTGAATGATACGAGTTGAAGTTCTAAAGCTCTAGGTTTGGTGCTCGGCCTTGCAAAATGTGACGTGTCCAGGCTGAACTCCTGAAGTCTTCCAGCCCTCCCCCAAGTAACAATATCTCTTCTACATTGCACTTACTCAAGGGTTGTCGTGCAGATTGGTCTTTGGATGTAGTGCAGTGGGCAGGTATGTATACTGATCCTACGGGACTCCTTCGATCCATGGAATCCCAACTTCTACGCGCCATTGCCATTGGCCGCCGCCGCGACCCTGCGCACAAACGTTTCCTTGATGGGATCTCCACGCGATTCCTTGACCTCCCAATCCCCGATGCCATACTCGGGGGGTGCCGTGCAGACGCCTCGCCCCCCTCCTCCGATGATCAGATTGCCAGGCCGGTAGTCGGGGACGTTCCTCATCCGCTCGATCGCCGAGTAATGGATTCGCGCGTTTTGGGGGATGTCTCGCGTTTCACCCATGGGAAGGGGCCTATGGCACGTCAGTTAGTTACCAGGGTCAGCAGACATGTAAATCTTCTGGGGTGATGGCTGGCCCCGGGTATGTTTTCATTACCATCGAATGGCCTTCCAGCTTCCATCAGGCTGCAGATCCATTCTGCGGAAGGGAAGGTATTCCATCATCTTCCAGAAGAGCGCTGTCCTGCTAGGAATTTCCGCCCCTTTCTTTAGGCAGTCATGGATCACACCAGCGGTATAGCTTTGCTGTAGCGCGTTCAAGAATGAGAGGCGGGTTTGCTCCTTTGCTATGCGTTGACCGTAATCGTCGACTTCATCCGGGATGCAGAGAAAGGCTGCGAGTTTGCTGGTAGATATCAGTACGGCTCGGGGGAAAAGAATTTCATCAGGTGGTGGGTGGTCTACATAGGATCAAATCTCAAACCAGCTCTCTCGGCCTCGTGGATCATCCATACGAGTGGAGTGTGACTGAGCGGCCATGTCTCTCCCTGGCATCTTTTCCACCCTCCACCGATGTCAGCGTGGCCACCTGCAAACCATACTTCACTGACATCCTGGGGTCGATCCATGTCTGAATATCGCCGCCGACGGCGTCTCGCCGGGGCCGGGCTCTGCAGGATTACCTTATCAGGCATGGGTCTGAGATGTTTGGGGTCACCACTGAATGAGGAATTCATAGCTTCCGGCTCGATGAATTGGGGGTGTCCTCCAGAGCCATTGACCTTTTCTCCCAGATTGCCTTTGCCATTGTCCTCCTTCTTAGTTTTGGAGCCGGAAAGCAAATCTTGCCTGAATTTCGCACGCCGTTCATCGATCGAGACTGCGTGTCTAATCACTTTGGCTGAGGGTCGAGCCGTATACGGAAACTTGCTTCTCTGCATCCATGCACCTTCAAACCGAGGGACAGAGTTTACCGTGTCAAAGAGGCCGAGGAAACGAATCCGTCGAACTGGTCTGCAGCTGTACCTCTGTCAGCACGTAGGGTTATAGACAATAGCACAGATTTTGACAAGCCAGAGCACAGAGTGAGTGGTACACTCACAAAGTCTCTCTGAAGCCACTCATGAACTTGTAGTGCTCATTCTCCTTCTCCTGTGCTTCACCCGTGCCGTCATTTTTCCGAGCAGCCCATTTAGCATACGTTTTCCAAGCAAACCGCACCAGCTCTTCGTTGCCAGCACTAAGGAGACCGACGTGATCAAGCATCTCGGCAAGGAAGCGGGCCGTATATGCTCCACGACTGAATCCAAAGAAGTATAGGTCATCCTCACAGCTGTAGTATTTCATCAGGTACGTATATGCCCCCATGACATGGTCGGCGAAAGACGAGCCAACAGCCGAATCCTTCGCTTTCTTGTACCAAGACAGGACACGCCCCACGGCCGTAGTGGTTTGCATCTATGACATCAGCACACTGTGTTGAACTGCTATGTTCAAGGGCCTCACCGAGTTTGAAGTGATGTATGTGCCAATACCTGGTTGGTAGAAGGTGTACATGGTGGCATCGCTGCGGTCAAGCATCCGAAATAGCTTGAGGATATTGCTGTCGGCTTCAGTTCCACTAAATTTGTTTCCCGTGCCCTGAGAGATTTCGTTGGCCGATGAATCTATGTCGAAGAGGGGTAGGACTTACGTCGAAACAGAGAACGAACACGTTCCTCTTCCATGTTTGGGGCTCTGGTGTCGACATCACTATGAATATCAGCCTGTCAATATTAAGATGAATATAACGATGGGTTGCTGGGGACCTTCATGAAAGAAGTGTACGTGAGGGCGTTTGTAGCATCGGCGGCTTCAAGTTCTTTGTCATACCTCAAGGCAGGAAGGAGCTGAGGCCACGCCTGGTCTGATACTCAGACGGGGCAATCATCAATAGCCACCCCATAATCCACTCTGCAGTGGCTGCATCCATTGACCGCTTGACGTGTACAGCAGGAAAGCACATGATGACGCGGAGCCATCCACTGCCTCTCACTGCTCAGCGAAGTGCATAGGGAGGACATAAGTCAGTATACGTGGTCTGTGTTGACGAGAGAAGGAAGGGAGTTCAACTACTGAGGGGTACAGGGATGTTGACGGCAGATCATCTGCAACGGAAGCTCCCGTAGGCGAGGTCATTGGTTAAACGAGCGCCTAAATGATTGGGTGCATGTCGATCGATAGGGGGGATTGCTGCCTAAGAGGCTCAAGGGCGTCATCCCTGTGGCGCCCAGAGCCCATGCCTAAAGAGAGATGCGGGGTGAGCCTCTCCTGGAAGCGAGTTGTTCCGATCGATCGATCCCCTTCGCCTGCTTGGTTTGTCCCTAATCCGAACATCACACATCCCATCTCAGCTAGTATTGCCTCGCGACTAAGAAACCATATCTTGAAGGATTGCCTAATCGATCGCTGCGAAGTGAAAATCTTGTCCAGCTGAGTTCCTCCATACCCAGACAGGTATGATTTCCAGAGCTTATCTGTCTCAAGAGTCAAGACTGCCAGTGACATCCCAGGCGAGAAACTCGGTCGCGCGCATCCTCCAGCAAATGAATATTCATCCTGTCATGTCAAACCCCCCCTTCCACTGCAGATCATCCTCAAGTATCACGTACAACATGGATCAGCAGATCCCATTCCGCGGCGTCATTGGACGGTCCGATCCGGAATCGAAGCTTTTAGCTTTCTACCAAGAGGACCGACAGCTCATCCACTATTGAAGCGGTGACAAGTTGACAAACTGTGAAAGCTGCCAGATGGCCGATCTGAGCTCTCTTCTGTGTAGCAAGGCTGCTGCCCAACACTGACTTCTCAATAGATTGGTCCCCTTGCAAGCATATCCTACCAGTATCTCGTGCTTGTGCAATTTGAGTCATGTTTCTCGACGAGACTACCTTGGAGAGGTGCAGCATGTGCGTTGCATGCAGACGAAAATGCCTCTTCCTCCATTCGGAGCTCACAATCGAGAGAATAAGGAGAAGCTAGAGTGGATGCTCGGAAATGGCTTGAGACCTGCATTGACTGACGTACCACATAATGCCCAATGATGCCAATGATGCCAATGGAGGCTCGAGGAATCTCTAATTCGCTTTGCAAAAGCTTCTGACACAACTGATCAGGACATCTGACTGACGATCAAGGCCAAGCTCCACTGAACCACTGGCATCGGACATGAGCTGCAAGAACAACCATGAAAAGTCTGTGTCTGGGTAAGAGCTTTCATGACAATGTCTCCCCACGAGTCCATGAGCTCCTGCCCCTTGTTGAATCCTCTTCCATTGCCTTTTAAAACGATCGACTTCTTGAGTTCAATCAACTACTGTATCTCAACCATCCAGTCTTGTCAGTCCACAATAATTCAACCATAGCATTCGCTTCATATTCTCCTATGCCCTAACCCTCTCTTGCTGCACGTACTGCCTCAGCCCAGCTCCATACAAAGACGCGAAGATGCCAATCTTCCGGTCACTTTCCTCCAGACTCAAGAGGAGGCATGGCTCTGACGACAGGGAGCCTCGCCCTAATGGTGCTTTGCCCGTTGTAGAGGAGACGAAGCACCAACCAATTGTCAATGGCAATCACAACGGTTATGCTGACCCATCCAAAAGCACGCCTGCCACAGGTCAAGAGAAGCCCGACCTGGCTTCTACCAACACCCCGAGAGAAACTGCTCCTCTTGCCGCCTCGACATCCTACAAAGCGAATGATGTCCAGCCAGCGAGCCGCAAGGATGTTGAAACCACCTTCCAACAGTTCGCTCACCTTATTCATGCTTCACGCCGCCCTTTGCCCACTCAAACTGGTGACGGGCAGTATCTCGAAACAGAGGAAAAATCCGGGATTCTTGCTGATCTCAGATCACTTGGACCCGATGACGTGAAGAAAGTTATGCACTTACTGGAGGACAAAGCTAGCGGAAAGCCCCTGGATGATCGAAAAATGCATCTGGAAGAAACGATGCAACTAGTTGCAGCTCTACCAGATCGTTCAGCTCAGCGTGTCGAGCTAACAAGCGTGCTTCTGGACAAATTGTGGAATTCATTGCAACATCCGCCAATGTCTTACCTCGGGGACGATTTTCGATACCGCTCGGCCGACGGCTCAAACAACTCGTACATCTTCCCCAAACTTGGTGCTGCCAACACCCCATATGCTCGATCAGTCAATCCGGTGACAGTGCAACCGGGCGCACTGCCAGATCCAGGTCTGCTGTTTGATTCACTCATGGCAAGGGAACAATTTATCCCAAACCCAAACAGAGTCTCTAGCATATTCTTCAACTGGGCCTCCCTTATCATTCATGGTAAGCTGCTTCGGGTGATGGCGAGATAGAACACTGACACGCTCTAGATCTTTTCCAGACCGACCATCGCGACTTTAGCATCAGTAAAACATCGAGTTATTTGGACCTTTCCATTCTCTACGGTGACACTCAAGAGGACCAAAACCAGATGAGAACATTTGTAGATGGGAAAATTAAGCCGGATTGCTTTGCAGAGGAAAGGCTTTTGGCCTTCCCCCCGGCTTGTGGTGTCATGCTCATCATGTTGAATCGCTTTCACAACTACGTTGTCGAGCAGCTCGCGGTTATAAACGAGAATGGGCGATTCACCAAACCGCCAGGGACCCCAAACCAGAAAACAGCGGCGTGGGTAAAGTACGACAACGATCTCTTCCAGACCGGACGTCTCGTGACCTGTGGGCTCTACATCAACATCACTCTCTATGACTATCTTCGAACAATCGTCAATCTAAACCGCACGAACAGTACTTGGACCCTAGATCCAAGATTGCAAAAGGGTGGCCATTATGACAAAGACGGCACTCCGCGGGGCGTCGGCAATCAAGTCAGCGCTGAGTTCAGCCTGTCGTATCGATGGCACTCCTGTATTGGGGAAAAAGACGAGAAGTGGACCGAAGACATCTACCAAGAACTATTCGGGAAGAGGCCTCACGAGGTCTCTCTCGAGGAATTGATGATCGGATTAGGCAAGTATGACCGTGAGCTCCCCAAAGATCCACAGAAGAGACCATTCGCACACCTCAAACGTGGCATGGATGGAAAATTTGACGATGGTGATCTTGCCCGGATTATGGAGTCAGGGATTGAGCAAGTAGCTGGTGCATTTGGTGCAAAAAACATCCCAAAGTCGATGCGAGCAATCGCCATACTTGGAATTATGCAATCCAGGTCGTGGAACTTGTGCACGTTGAATGAATACAGACATTTCTTTGGGATGAAGAAGTATTCCACTTTTGAGGAGGTCAACCCTGACCCTTACATTGCCGAACAGTTGAAACACCTCTATGAGCACCCCGACTACATCGAGCTTTACCCAGGACTGGCGATTGAAGCCTATAAAGACCCAATGGTCCCAGGCGTCGGTATTTGCCCAACATACACAATCTCTCAGGTGGTATTATCCGATGCCGTGGCTTTGGTTAGAGGTGACCGGTTCTACACCTTGGATTGGAGTCCTAAAAGCCTCACAAACTGGGGGTTCAATGAGATTGCCTACGATTTGAACACCAATCAAGGATGTGTGTTCTACAAGTTGATGCTTCGGACGCTCCCGAATCACTTCACACCTAACAGCATCTATGCACACTGTAAGTTTAAGTGACTCTCCTTCCTTTCCGACTCATGTCTGAGTATTCGTGCACAAACTTGACTGATACTTTCCTCCAGACCCTATGACAGTTCCTGATGAGAATGCGAAAATCATGAAATCACTTGGTCGATATCAAGATTACGACTGGAGCCCCCCTGCCTTTATTCCTCAAAGGGTAATAATATCATCCTACCAGAGCATCCAGTACATGCTCTCGCATGCCCAAGAGTTTACTGTCATGTGGAATGATGGACTTGGATCGGTCATGGGAATGGAAGGGGAGAGATTTTGTCTTGGAGGTGATAGCCCCCTCCATCAGAAGCAACGTCAAACCATGGGGCAACTCATTTACCGTGAGAAATGGCACGAGAACATCAGAGACTTCTACGAACAGATTACGCTTCAACTTCTTCACGAAAAGAGCTGTAAGGTTGCCGGTATAAATCAGGTCGATTTGACCCGAGATGTTGGAAATCTGGCACACATTCACTTCGCCGCAAATATGTTTTTGCTGCCGTTGAAAACACCAGAGAACACCAGAGGTGTCTTCACTGAACACGAACTGTGGATGGCAATGAGTGTCATCTTTACTGCGATATTTTTCGACTTCGAACCAACCAAATCCTTTCCTCTCCATGTTGTGGCCAAGAAGTTGGCAACTATGCTGGGCAAGCTGATTGAAGGCAACGTCAAATCAGTCACAGCGACGTCGTTTGCCGCAAAGTTCTTCGACAGCTTCAGAGAAAATGAGAACAGCCTTTCAGACTACGGGATTCACATGATTCGACGTCTCAAGGACACAGGTATGACTACCAGTGCGATAGCATTTAGCCAGATACTCCCCACGGCCATTGCCATGGTACCAAATCAGTCTGTGGTCTTCACACAAATCATGGACTACTATCTAGGAGAGGGCATATCTCACCTACCAGAAATCCAACACTTGTCAAATGAAGACAGCCCAGAATCCTTCGATAAGCTGCTACGTTACGTCAATGAAGGAATCAGACTAAATGGAACATTTGGAAGCTATCGCCGCAGCCAAGTGAACCATGTTTTCCAGGAAGATGGGAAGCAAGTCCCAATAAAGCCTGGGGATAAGGTATTCTGCGGTTTCGTCAAAGCTGCGAGAGATCCCAAGGTTTTCCCGAATCCTGACCAAGTGCGCCTCGACCGTCCCCTTGATTCATATATCCATTATGGCATTGGGATCCACACCTGTCTCGGAAAAGACGCAAGCATGGTGGCCCTGACGGCGATGTTGAAGACAGTGGGCAAATTGCAGAACCTCAGAAGAGCTCCTGGCCCCCAGGGTCAATTAAAGAAGGTTCGTTTCTCCGTTTGAGTATTCTTTGAGTGATCTAGACACTGACATGCACACAGGTTCCTCGGCCTGGCGGATTCTATGTCTACATGAGGGAGGACCATGGTTCGATGTTTCCATTCCCCTGCACGTGGAAGGTGCATTATGATGGTGTGCTGCCTCCCCTCCAGAGCAAAGCGGCTAGCAAGCGTTGAGAATCAAGATGACGGTGTTTAGCTCCCTGAAATTGCTGGAAGCGTTGGACAGACACATTGTGGCCTACTGTACCTCGGCTTATTCTTACCACCCTAATACTCGCCATCATTCAAGTAGCAAATTCAACTATTTTTGATCCATTTGTTGAATCGAGATCGATTTTGTGTGACAAAGCACGACGACACAGGCCGTAGAAGAGTGTAGATAGATGTATTTGATCATTAGACAGGTTGATGACTCCACAGGCATCTATCTCATCATCTCCCAAACCAAAACCGGAGTGCTTCGAGGGCGTGGTCTGTATCCCACCACGTGCCATCCATAATGAATGATTCCATATATATATATATATTATATACCCCGAACTGAACTTCACGGGTTGCCATTTTAGTTTGGGAAAGGGAGCCTGGCCTTGAATCCCATCCCCAGGAGCCAATTTGGGGCTAAGGGACCACCCTGGGACTCGGCTGGAATTGCCAACTTATACTCTCCAACCATGTTTCATCAATCGAGCAAGCGCAGATGATTAAAGTGAGCACAATGATTTCAATGACACGATGATGGATATGACGTTAGTGTGGCATCGGCAACTGTAGCACAGTGCTGCATGACTTTCGTACTGTCATCTCGCGCGTGAAGGTCCAGTACAATGGTGCACGGAATAACACGGTTGTGAGCAGTGAGCAAAGCTACGGCTATCGTAGCTCGTCCCTTGTTATTACAGTATTCCCATCTACAGGATCAGCGGAGCCATCTCGCTAGGAGGCCCTCTAATTATACTGATTGGTACTGATATAGATCTCTTTCCGCGCGGAGAGAAATCGGAGAGACGGCAAGGTCGGCATGCACACCCATCCAACAACCCTTTACGAGGCTCATCTCAAAACACTTCTCTGGTGCACCCTCCATCGAACAATACCAGCTTGGAACAATTTGACACTGCTGTAGGACGTTCCACTATTCCTGTATCCACGAAACGCCGTGCTGATGTTACTAGGCCGCGGCTGTTCGAGATCTACACCGAGCCGTCATACTCACACACGTTGATGGCCCTATTATACAAACGGCGGCCGCAATTACTAACCCCTATGTGCAGTATTTATCCCAGTTCGAAGACCTTGACCGCAGCATCAAGTGGATCGTCAATAGCAAAGGTTAGCCTCTTTCGTGGCTTTCCTTTTTCTCTTCTACTATCTCAGCTAACCTACAGTTCCTCATTTCAACAAATCTCTACGTATTCGCTCCTACCGTCTGATGGAGGCGATGAACAATTCTGAACTCCTTGCTCACCTTCAGGAGAAACACCCTGCAACGAAGTCAACGGGGTGGGGAATCTCTTGGACTGCAGGCGCCGTAACTGTGGCTTCTGCAGTGGTTTCAGGATGCTTGGCCCATCAATCCCTCCA
>Ga0105239_10003412_pt1 | contig 19482 bp, 17 predicted proteins | sample KBSC44metaG_FD_92761 | JGI IMG/M metagenome (GOLD analysis project Ga0105239, IMG submission 92761) | Corn rhizosphere microbial communities from Kellogg Biological Station, Michigan, USA - KBS C4-4 metaG | ecosystem: Host-associated > Plants > Roots > Rhizosphere > Soil | place: Michigan, USA...
GTTTTCACAACCTCTATCTGCTCACCTGGCCCAACACTAGACTTTACCCGGCCAGGCACTGTCTTATACATCAGCCCACGCGCCGCCCAGCACAGTGCCGTCCAGCCATCTGCATCTTTGGCGTCAATCTCAAACCCCCTCTGCTCGAGGAGAAAGTTGGCCATAGACGGGTTTCCGCTTTGAGCCGCCCAGTGTAATGCCGTGCGTCCTGTCTTATCTGCTGCCTTGACGTCGCACCCTGCACCAATTAGTGCCTGAGCGCTCTCAACATTCCCCGAACCGGCCGCAAAATGCAACGGCACCCGGCCCATCCCATCAACGGCACTGGCATCGGCTTCGAGAGCTAGTAATAACTCAAGTGCCTCCGAGCTGGCCCGTATGCTCGCCGTATTAAGCGCCGTGCCGTACAGACCGCCAACCTGGTCCACGGGGGCGTGGCCTTCCTTGACCAAGAAGCGGATAATGGCGACCACGTCGTGATCGACGGCTTGGCTGAGACAAGCCGATTGCAACGGGGTGCCGTAGAATCCTGAGACTGCGAGAGTCGTATTAGCACCAGCAGCGATGAGCTTCTTTACCATAGTAAGTAGTCCTCTATAGCAGGCCCTGTGGAGCGGTCCGCCGTCGGATTGAGACGCGATGTTGGGGTCTGCGCCTTGAGCTATCAAATACTCAGCGATGGCAAAGCGTCGGTCCGATATTGCGGCAAACAGCGGTGTGACACCTGGCTGGTGCTGAGGGTTAAGGTCTGCTCGCGCACACACAAGCTTCTTGACGGCGGGCAGGTTGTTGTTCACGCAGCGGAAATAGAGGGCCGTCTTGTTATCCTCATCCACAGCATTCAGATCTGGCGAATACTGTAAGAGCAAACCAATCATCTCAGGCGATATCGCCATTTGTAGAGGACTGCAATTGTTTAGAGCACCGCGGATGTTAATGTCCGCACCCACGGCTAGAAGAGCTGCAGCGGTATCAACGTCGCCGGATTTGACGGCCATAATCAATGGTGTAGTTGCGTCGCCCATCGTGAGGCATCGACTGTTAACATCGGCGCCGAACTCTGCGAGTAGCTCGATAACGGTAGCACACTTCCGAGTCGCAGCATCGTGAATGGGTGCCATGCCACGGTTGTCTCGCATATCTGTCTTGGGATCACGAACGAGGACCATGCGCGTGATCTTGTCCGATTCAAGAGAGAGATGTAGTACACTGCGGCCTGTCCAGCCGCGTCCGGTGACAGAAGCTCCCTTCTCCAACAGCAGCTCGGCAGTGGCATAGTCCTCGTTCGACAATGCCTCGAAGAGAGCAGTCTCTCCGTATTTGTCGCGGCAGTTGACATCAGCACCATTCGCTACAAGGAATGAGATACTCTCAAACTGTCGCTTGCGCGTGGCATATATCAGGGCAGAGTATCCTGATCTGGAGGTGGCATCGATGTGGGCGCCGTTTGCAAGAAGATATCGCATCGCTTCTACTTGCCCGCCTCCAGCAGCCCTCAACAGCGGTGTCAACGAAGAGCCCTCAACAAGCGCGTTAACGTTGGCCCCGTGCGAGACTAGCAGCTTCAAAAGTGCCATGTTGACGGGCTTTTCCTCGCAAGAGTTCATCAATTCCAGGTCAAGATCAAGGGCCATTGATTCCGCTTCCATCCTTTCGATGATCGCCAGTGCAGCCTTAAGCTTCTGTTGATAAATCGCATCCCTGACCGCAGCACGTAGTTTTGACGCCGCCTTGTCCTTCTTTAGCAGAAATAATGTCATTTCCATAACCGCTTTAACGCACCTAGCGGAGTCTGAGAGCACAGCTGGAGTTAGAGCATCCCAAACGTCAGGATACTCGAGCTGCCCCGTCCGAACAAGGTCGGAGTACATCTCTACGACATTATAATGGGCTAGAAGACAGGCATGCTGCAATCCCCGAACGCCATTTGCGTCCGCGTCAGTGATGATGAACTTATGATGATGGAGAATGCGCAGAACCGCGCTGCCGTTTGGCACACTGCAAGCCATCAAGACAACCGACGTGTTTGAATCTGTGGCTGTGGCAGTGCTGGCGCCATGTTCCAGTAGAAGCTGCGCTATGTCCGAGTGACCCCTTCGAGCTGCCTGGTGCAGAGCTGTAATGCCTGAGTATGGGCTAGGAGCAGGAGCAGGATCACTGACCAGGCAGTCTCGGGCAAGGAGGGCATTTACAATCGCCTCAAAGCCTAGCTCAGTCGCCCGGATGAGAAGTGCAGCTGGCCAGTAGAAGTTGTCGGGAGCTGATGAAATGAGAACCTGGAGCACTTCCTCCTCGGCCGAAGCTGCAGCAGCAAGGAGGGCATTCTCAATTGCGGAATCAGAGACGTCGCACTCCCAATGTTCCAGGAGAAACCTCACAGTGTCGACCGCCCCCGCGTGGGATGCGGCAACCAGAGCAAACCCCCTTTCTGTCCTGGCTAATTCTGAGCTTGTCCCCTCGTGGTTCTTGAGCCAAAGTTTCAGCAGCTCGACATCTCCAAGCTCGGCAAGATAGCACAAGGGCGATACAGGTGACCCAGATATTGTTAGCCTGCTCCAGGGGTTTGATATAGTCCACCTTGTCTTTGCCCAGGTCTCCCAGGAGACCCGGTTGTGCGATGCAAAGAAATTCAACACTTCTTGTCTTGGCCGCTGCTCGTATTCCACCCGCTTGAAGTGTTCCGGCCAGTTCATGACGACATACCAAACGAGAGTCGACCGATCCTCAAACATACAGGAGGGAAGCACGACGTCTTCCTTCTCAAATCGGCATTCAATCTGTTTGATATCGCTCTCTAGCCGTTGAAATGCTTCACACGCTAACATCTCTAGGCAAGCAGTCATGATGGCGCGATCACTGCTGGAGGAAACCTTGTACCATTTCCCCTCGCCAGCATTTTCAAGCAGACTGCGAATGACGGGATGACTCAGGCGAACCTCGTTGGCATCGACATTCAAAATACACCAAAGGCGGGAAAGCACTGGAGCAACAGCACTCAAACACAGGGCTCCTGAAGAGGTTAGACGGTTGGACTGCTCGAGCAGCTCTCGATGTAGCGCCCAGTGCACCGCGGTTGCTACCTCCTGGATGGTAAGAGGCCGGACCGCGCCCAGTACCCATGTCATCATGTTGTGGACAACCTTTTGCTCACTTTCGGCCACCCCATCTAAAACGCTTGCGATGAGTTTATCTAGAGAGCTGGCTTTATTGAGGGAAGATAATAACAGTGGCGGCAACGGCGTCTCTATTCTTGCTAGCTGGCCTGCCAACCAGGCTCGGAAATCAAGGTCCGTTATGCCTAGAAGCACTTCTCGTAGTTCATCTATTCCGTAAATTGGTAGGTCAAGCTGTTGTCTGGCGACATTCGAGTGCTTCAGCGCTGTCTCAGCGCTGTCATGGACAGTCTGTGGGGAACTTTGGTTACAGTCGGGAGTTGAAGTTTGAGAATCAGATACTGCTATTTGGTTTGGCTCCTGCATTTGCAGATCTTTTGCTTCTGTTAACCCCCTGCCGGTATTCGCTGTACTCGTAGATTCATGCGCTGCTGAATTCGTATTGATAACCCCCCAGAACCAGCCTTCGAGGGAACTCTCTGAAGTGACAAGCAATTTAAAGTTATTTTCCGTTAAGAAAATTGTCCCCCGGAGATGTTCTAGAAACTGATCACGCGATTTTACGTCGCATTGGTCAAAGTTGTTCAACAAGTAGATGAAATTAGCACCGTATGCCAGCGACGTCAGAATGCCCAACGCATCATACAGTGTCCACGTCTTGAATTGCTCATACTGTTGGCGAATGAACTCACTTGAGGAAGGTGAGTATGTAGATGTGAAACTCTGGGCGATGAACGATGTAGCCATCGATAGGATGGAGTTATACCGCATGTCGTGGCGGTCGAAGGTGAAGCGTAGAACTTGTTGTTTGCCATTGGAATTGGGCCTACTTTGCTCCTGGTCTGCGAGTAGAAGAAGTAGATCAGCGGCCTTGGGACCGGTTATCTGTAAAGCGGTGGGTCCATCACTCGTATACCAGCGGGTATAATGCTTGTTATTGAGTATCCAGGCAGTATCAGGAGCGGATGCCGGATTGTGGGTGCGTTCCACCTTCATCGGAGGTGCAAGATGATGCATTATTCGCGGCCATGGTTGTTGTGACCAATATGCAGGGAGTCCTATAATCCTGGTCAGGGAATGACATTGATTTCCATAGAATATTACAGGCGGGGACTACTGTGCATTTCATCTAAAATTTCATTAATTCTCGTTCCGATGCCGTCGGGCGGTTTTTCGTCTGCGGGTAAGAGATTGAAGAAGTGCTCGTTGGAAGATCCTCTCACCCTCCCAGCAGCCTAGGAGCAAATATTAATATACAAGAGAGAAAAAGCAAAAGATATTCCTGTCTTTGGTGTGATCTTACATAGGAGTCTCCATTTCTGCCCTGGTAATCTATGCTGATGATAGTGAAGAGCTGCGGAAACTTTGTCTCGATATACCTGTCGTTTATTTCCATCACGGCCGATGCCAGTGCTGCCATGGAGGTTAGGAGATTGGGTAAGTGTGGCTCGATTTCTCCGGCAATCCACTGCATTATGCGGTTGGCGGCAATTTGTTGAGCAGGAACTCGGTATAAACAGTCATAAAACAGCTTTAACGCCGGTCAGTAGAAGGCCACATTCTCGCTTCGCCATCTCGGCTGAAAAAGTAAACAGTTCTGCGTACCACGGCTCTCAGAGATTCACACACGTCTCGATACTTGTCTCTGTCCAGGGCCGCAAGCGTCAGTGCCTAGATAGGATGAGCAGGCAGTTAGCCTTAGCAATAACTCGCGTCGCACACTGGCGTGAAGGCATCTTCTCTCACATCTTTGACGATTGCTCCCCCTAAGCCGTGACCCATAAGAATAATCGGTCCTTTGGGGGACTGAAATCGCTTGTCAGTTCTATGAAGTGATGGATAGTCTAGTATTGGATGGCTAACTGACATTTTGAGACGATAAGTTCCTCTGCAGGACATTTATCAGCTTGAAGGCCTCAGATCTAAGTGCGCCTCTGGATACATCTCCCTTCAATAAATCTTTGTGGTTGTATGTTTGTGATACAGGCTCCGATGACAACTGCGAGGATGATTCAATGGTGTCGAAGAGCCATTCCAGTTGACGTTTCCATGGTATTTCAAGCGGATCGAGGTGCGATGGGAGTTCGCCAGTGGTTTGCTTCTTGAGGTGTGAGGCGTGCACGACAAAAATTTGGTACCTTCAAGCAAAGTTAACACGACAATCATCCGCCCATGCATCTACCTATGCAGAGCCGATGTTTAATCTTACTCATCGTCCTCGATAACACGGTCGTTCGACATCTTGATTTACCCTGTGGCACGCTGGTAGAAGTCTAGGGGATGCTGGAAGGGAAGATATCAGCCGCTCTGCTCAACCGTATGCAATTCGCATTATTTTACCAGTCTATCTTATCTAGCCGCAATATAGATCATTGCATCCCTCGCGCAGAAGGGATTAATCAGAATGTGTGGGAGCTTCTTGCTCAAAGTAGGGATATTCAGTTTCAATAGCGAGCGTTTGATGCCGCTAACGTAGTAACCCTAGCACAGAGCTGAAAGATCTTGAGAGAGGCGGGGTCACATCTTGCAATCCGGGCAAGGTCACAAGCCCATCCGCACTGACGCCTAAGCTAATGTACGTCTTGTGCAGATTTCACAGACTAAACACGCCTCAGACACGTTCGTCTGCGCTCACACCCGGGCCAGCAAACCGGTCAAAGGAGAGGGTGTAGACATTACAACCCCCACAGGCCCTGCAGAACCTGCAGAACCTGCAGACTGTCACGCACAGGCTTCAGAAGCCACGAACGATGAGTGAGTATGGGCTTCGTTGTCCAATAGCCTCTAGAAATTGACCTTTGTGGCAATTTCTTTCTCAGGACGTTGCAGATCCTATGAATGAAGGGTATGATGCGTTGCTCTCTTAGAAAGCGCGGCTATAAAAAGGAGATGTTGTCCAGCTGTGTCTTGCTTCCGAAGGAGTAATCAGGCCCCAAAAGATATAAGTTAAGCAGAACAGCTCGGCAACATTAGGCCATGGATACAGAAAACTTGTTCCATATCGAGCCATCCGACCTAATCTCAGATGACGAGGACGAAGGGGTCATCTCTATCGATGTCGGTCTTCTCCCTTCATCCAAAGGAAATGAATACCGCATCTTCAACGACACGACTAAGCCATACCAACGTACGAACGCTGTAGACCGCAAGGGTCGTGTCAATATCCGATGCAAGATCCTCGATATCGTTCACGGCACACTTTCTCCCATCGGACCACCCGTCTACGTGTCACTGGTAGTGCTGAAGTGTGCCTTTTTCTCGCGAAAGCACAGTAGCCGCGCAGTATCCGCAGACGTGCAATTCATCTTCAAGGGTCTGGGACAAGGAGCGCCCGACCCTGAGGTAGCTGACATGACGCCACGAGGGAAATACTGTCTCATGCCTGCGACCCAGCAAGAAAGTGTTACTACAGGCGCCACGGCGGGTGTACAGGCACCGGTTGCGGGACAGGCATCATTGAACTGGCAAAGAGTGTCGGGGCGCGAAAAGAAGAAGTACACCACGCTCTTGGGAGAAACGGGTGTGTACGAAAGGAATTCCGGGGATGACAACGGCTTGGGTTGGACGCTACTCGAAAACACCATTACGCACGATGGTGTCCCAGAGTCATTCCAGGGAGCTATCTTGCTACACCGGAAGGACGAGGCGAGTCATTTTCAGGCTGAAGTTACCATTACTGTCCAGACAGACAGGTGGACGGCGGTGACCGACCTATTTCGATCCGATCCTTTAGACGATCCGATCCTCTTCGACCCGACCATGCCGTCCACGGACAAGCTCAGGACCTATGATACAACTAATATGGCCAACATCAATCTGAAAGACTTTAAGAAGATCACTTTCATGAAGGTTACGAGCGGGGTTGAGGATGATTAAGCCCGGGGCATGATTTGGCTCTTTCGATTGACTAGAGCATTTTTTGGCGGCTCAGAGAGACGAATGAACGTTCGTAGTGATATCTGTTCCTCCCACACCCACCTTGAGTACGAGGGGGTGCGAGGATGGGTGCGAGGATGGAGATGGCAATGCAGAAGTTAGAGCCGTTTGGAAGACTTGCATACGTGCGCCTCTCAAATCGGACTAGCAAAATTGAAGTTGAATTTCAGAAGCGAGGCACTATTGACATAAACCAGTTCGTGCCCAATCGTTTTTCCGGCCCCAATGGTGTGATACGAAGTCATATCCCCAGCAAAAGATTCGTCGAATAGCAAACTTTCTTAAGTCGCAATGAAAGACTCTTTGCTTCAGTCGGTGCGACTGATCCTTGCTCAGACCTTGATTTGGGGCTATTGGCAGAAGGGATTATGAGGCAGGCTCAGCCTTATTGTCGAGACCAAAATCGTGCTCAACGTGATATTTACTGTGTCTTGACAGTGGAAGCGGCTGAAGCCTCGTTTGCATAGACATTTTCCAATCCATTACCACGTCATATATTACTGTTCTAGTTCGAAGAAATAACGGAGTTATAATTGCGAATTTCACAAAGCGGCGTCGTCATGGGGTTGCACGAAAATACTGACGCGACAGTTAACACCCAAAGTCCCAGTCTTGGGGATGATAAGTTCGACTATACAAGTTCCGACTCGAGCGTGGCGGGCCGCAGCCTGACCCAGGCCCCGAACAATCGGACACTGGATAGCTTCAAAATGGAGATCTCGGACGGGAAATGGGACTTTAACTCTAGGAATGATAGTGAAGCGAAGGTTTTTCAAGAGCGGTTTTATAAGGAGAATTACCAAATCTTCCACGTTGCCGACCACCTTGGAAACAATATCTTCCATCATCTGGCGAGTCTCCCAGAAAAGAAGTTCAAGAAACTCAAACTACTTATGCACCTTGTAGTGGAGGCTTCTGGCAAAATCTTGGATAAGAAGAACAAACAGGGCAGTACCGGGCTTCATTTGGCGGTGCGGCATAATAATGAGCGGATGGTCAAGCTTGTGGTGAGTCTTTGTACCAAACACTCGCTGATACCGATATTGGACGATGTCCTTAAGATGAAAGACGAGAATGGCAACAACATTCTCCACCTCGCCGTGGAAAAATTCACACCAGTTGCACCGCCGAAGAAGCAGGATCAGCCAAGGGACGCAGACAAGCCGGCAGTGGATCTACTGATTGAAATAGCCAGCGGTGAAGCGCTTAGAATGACCAACGACAATGGATTCACCCCTCTACATCTTGCCGTCAACGGATGCAAGTGCACCCCTTCCCAACTCCAAATCGTGAAGAAGCTTGTTGAACGGTGCGAAGATGCACTGGACGTCCGCGCCATAGCAACTGATAAACAAATCTACATTCCTTCGCCATTCTTGCACCACCGGACTACATATCAGGATTGGCAGCAGAACAATTCACGCTCAGACCAAAACGGTGGCGATTTTGCTCATGAAGGCGAACAAGGAATGCTTAGTGAAACCAAGCCAGGTCCGTTCGATGAGCACAGGGTTAAGCCAGGCGCCGAAGGTTTGGATGTTGACAAGGCTTTGGATGCCGATCGACGCGACCCGAGCGAGCTTAAGCAGAAGACAATGACAGAGACGCAAAAACCATGGGAAGATGATAATGAGAGCCAATCTCTCGAGCCCCTGCCGACCAGTCCATTTGGAACTGGATCACTGGAGTACCTGATGCCCGTGCCAACAAAGAGCCCAGCTCCTGCACAAATGATGCCACTGCCGCCAACATTTACGGAGCCTAACACATGGAAGCCACGCCGAGCGTCAACATTCGAGCGGAGTGACAAGAAGGGGAGGAAAACAGTGGCAATTGTTACACCGGAGGAACAGAGGTCCAAATCGCCGGCAGCTGTGACTGAGGGAGTACAGACAATAAATGGCCACCTCACAAGCGCGCATCATGCGGCGTCAGCAGAAAAGGTGACCGACAACAGTGCTCGCGATATAGAAAACCTCCTAAAGCATACGTATTTGCGGAAGAGGAAGCGCCACCAAGCTCGCGAATTCTTATACAGCGGCCATTCTGGTAAGAAGGACCCATCTCTTATATCCACGTTGGGATGGCTACAGATTTACGAGTTCCCTTGTCATTGGGTCTAGGGGTTGGTTTTATAAAGCACCTTCCTGACGAATGAATAGAGAAACGACTCGAATTCAGCCTCCAAGGGAAAAAGGGTACTATTACACAGAAAGACTTCGAGGTCGGCTATCGCTGTGCAAATCTCGAGGACTGTCTGCAATTTGTACACATCCCCAACCTGCACATCGAACCGACTCCTCCACCTATGACGAAGGAAAAGGGGCCGAGGGACGGCTCCCTCGTGAGGGTGCCAGATTTAAATGGCCGGCCTAAAGACAACCGCGGAGCTGGGCGCACAGACTTGGGTATCATCTTTCGGTGGCTCCGATCGTACCCAAACAACGTCGAAAAGATCATCAAACTCATTGTGGATGACCGTCAGCACCCCGCTCATAGCGACGAGGAGATTGAGAATGCAGTCAAACCATTCAAAGTCGAGATCTGGGACTGGCGCAAGGTGGATTTATGCGGGGAGACGATAGCTGCTGCTGCGGATGAGGCCAGGCAGGTGAATTTGTATTGGAGCGGAAATAATGCTGTCCTCAGAGGCTGGAGTGATCCTGAGGGGGGCCTTGCAAGGCTCAAAAATCTGACAAAAGTGATAGTATTCCCAGAATCAGCGGTGAGAAACATCCTTCACCCTTCAAAAAATGAGACGCAGTATATGCAGGTTGTCTCTCATTTTCTCTGTGGCTAACCACTCCACATACTACAGGGCCTCGAAGGAGCCGATCGCAACAAGCGAAACTTTCAGCACTTCCGTGACCGACTCAAGAAGCACTCCATACACAAGGACGCAACCGAAGTGACACTAGACAACTCAGTTGGACCGTCACAGGAGGTCCCGCTCAGCCTACGGCCTAAGAACGAAGATGCCCTGCAGAACCACCGTTGGCTCAAGTGCATTGAAGAGTTTGCCAGCTTCGCTATGAGTGCGTGGCAAGCCTTGAAGCGTGATCCTGTCCTCGCTGAAGATCTGCAGCCAATTACGATCGCAATCATCGACGACGGAATCGATACGACAGACCAACTGCTGCACAACCGTGTCGTCGACGGGAATCACTTCTGCACAGACGATGAATCGCCATCTTTCTTCGTTTCCGCTGGCGGGCACGGTACGACTATGGCGCGGATCGTGACACGCGTTTTCCCTGCGGCGAATATTGTCTCACTCAAGCTGGATGAGCATGCACAGGCGGATGGGTCGACGCAGTTCAGCGTACAGTCGGCCACGGCGGCCGTAGAGTACGCAGCCAAGATGGTCGAGCCGTCGGCTGTTGACATTATTAGTATGAGCTGGAGCATTGAGCCGACGGAGCGAGCTGATGGGACGTCCATCGAGTATCTTAATCGGGTGGTGTCGTTGGCCGTTGCGAAGCAGATCCAGGTTTTCTGCTCTGCTAATGACCAAGGGGAGTCGATCGACAATAGCTACCCAGGCAAGTGCCATGCGCGCTCCGCTCTATTCAAGATTGGCGCCGCGACAGCGACGGGGACCGAGTACCCGTACGTTGCGCAAGGGCTGGGCAATAATGACTTCCTGTTACCTGGGCGCATCGTAGAAACTGAGAAGGATGAGGAGGCTAGCGAGGCTGTTACCCGTGGCAGAACGGCAGCGGCAGCCACGAAGCCTTTGGACCGTAGCAAAGAGGGCTCGAGCATCGCTACGGCGTTTGCCGCAGGTTTAGCCGGGTTGATATTGCACGTCATCCAGCTGACGGCGCTATACTATCGCGAAGACACTTCGGACAACGTCCTTGTGACGATGGAGAAGTACGAGGCCATCAAAAAAGACCCGACAAAGATGAAGAAGATTTTCAAGAACATTGGCGTCAATAATAGGAACTTCGTTGAGGTGTGGAAATGCTTTGATGGCGCGGACCAACTGTTGAAGACAGGCGGGCGTGCAATAGACGCCAAGTTCAAGTATCTGTTGAATATTTGCACAAGGCTTATTGCGGGGATTCCGTTTTGACATCAGGGATGTAGAATGCTCGCGTTGAGCGAGAAATGATCGGACTGGCGTGAACTGAACAAGTTGTTTGCTCACTCATTTGGCTGATCGAGGTTGACGATTGCAATAGTGCTCAGCTTCAATAATATTTAGCCCTCCAATCATTCATCACGGTGGTTGATAATGGAGCTTGCATGCTAGCTGAAGGCATATGAAGTGGTGTCGATGTGTATCGACATTGAAATTGCTATGTGATGTGTATGTTGACAAAATGTTTGTCAACATCGTGTACACGAACGAATGTTGATATTTAATGTGGAATTGATCGGAACCTTGGAGGACAGGTCCTCCAAGTGGCAGGGCAGTGCAGTCGAAGGCACCCCATCATTGTCGAAGCATTGGATGGATCCATTACAGTTCCTAACAGGGGACTGTTTCTGGTCCCCAGCGCCAGTGGTAATTCTCATGGTTGCGTGGTGCTCGGAAAGCCATAGTCATCCTGGACGACCGAGGAAGAACGGCGCTTGATAATATGGAAATGGCTTGCCTGAAAAAGGGGTGTCATGTGATGCGCCCGTGCGATGCCAAGGCTCCTTATTTACACGATAATCTCCCGGGGCGCCTCAACCTCACAGCCTCCGACAACCGACAACCTCGAACAGGGCGTTAAGACGCACAGAGAAGATATGGATGCCGGGACCGCGCGAAGGAGGCCTGTGAAAGCGTGTACTGAATGCCGCCAAGAAAGCTCCCCAACCAGCAGAAATATCAGAAAGTATTATTGACTGTGGTGAAGGTAAAATTACGATGTGATGCCAACAACACATTTCCTCAGCCTTGTGCCCGATGCACTGAGCGAAATCTCGTGTGTGTTATTGATTCCACATTCAAGAGGACACCGACGCGATTACGCTTACAGTCTGTCACCAATGAACTACGGCAATTGAGAGAGGCTCTGAATGCCCAGGCAACCGAAGGCGTTTCTAAGACGACAAGCACCCCATCAGCAAGCGATTCTTCGCCCTCTGTGACACTCCGAGACAACCCTCGTGCTGGACAACAGCGGCCACTTCCCTCAAGTGACCCCTTTGGATTGAATCAGGATGAAAGCTGTCTTCTCCGACTGAAAGAAGCGCAACTCGAAGGGAGTAGCTTTGATCAGAATGATATTCGGAACTTGTTTTTGTTGTAAGACAATGTGTTAACCTCAAAGATATTGGCTGACACCCCTAGTTTCCACCGTGTTCTCCATCCACATCTCCCAATTCTTGACACTAACATACATCCCCGCAGTTTTCAGGAGTGCAGCCCGTTTTGTTTCTGGACGGTTATCTTTATCGCTAGTCGATACCACTCAGACTACGTTTCACGTTACAACTTGCTTATTACGCCCTACGCCAATCTTATGAACCAAACACTCCTCAAAAATCCTCATTCCTTGCATACTATCCAGGCTATTCTCCTGCTTTGTACGTGGCCAACGCCACTCATGTATCAATTAGAGGATCCGAGTCTGATGTATGCCGGAATCGCTGTTCATGCCGCTTTCATTTTAGGCCTGCCACGTTCTTTGACCTCGACCGGTCCAACCTTCTCTGGGATTTCGCAAGAGCACCGGGAGGCAATGGCAAAGACATGGCTAGCCTGCTTCAGCGTTCATACAGGGTTTGTGTTCCCCACCTCCATCTATCCATCTGCTGACCATTCTCCTGAAAGCTTGTCGATGTTTATCGGGGTCCCACCCTCACTGAGAGGTGCACATGAACTTTCCACTGTCGACATGATTCTTGAACGAAGCTTTGTGCCAACTAAATTAGCAATCGAAGCAGAGATTCAACGCTGCGTTGCAAAGTACCATGATGCAATGTTGGGAGAAATGGACGGTTCAGTCCGAGAAACATTAGTACAGATGTGCGACCGAGAAATGGATAATATTCCACTTCGACTGTCTTGCTCTCTTGACAGCTATCTCACCTTTTCATTCTTGGTTGGCAAGTTACATGTCTACACTCTGGCCCTGGTAAAGGAAGGAGCGTCATCAGCGAACAAACGACGTTTCGATCCTCATAGTCGTGGTGCAACTTTTCAGAGTTTGGGTATGACAGCTGCAAACCGCATCATCGAGTCGTATTGCAATGGCTTGGAGACGCCTATTGGACAGAGGGATGATGCCTTGATCAATCGCTACCTTGCGCTTCCTAAGACATTTTTCCGTGGGGTGCTCTTCGCAACTTTTTTCCTTCTGAAATACTTCGCCCTCAACAGCAGCTGTCCTGCTGAAGACAAGGTGAATGCTCGAAACAAGGTCTTGATGGTGCATGCGAAGCTTCGAGCGACTGCCCCGCACCAGTTTTCGGAGTCCGGTCGAGCAGCCGCTGTGATAGAAGTACTTTGTCGTCATGCTGATAGTGGTAATTCCGATCTTGGAATTGAAGTCGAGGATCGTGCGAGCGCATCTGTTGCTTGGGGCGCTCTTATATTAGCCTCTAAAATTAGAGGCAGGACGTCATGGACAGGAAGTATGCTCCAACATATTAATCCTACGTCTCCGCCACAAGTCGATGGCGCCCAAGCACCTTATACTGATTTCAACCCAAATCCTGATCCTCCCGACAACCCGGCATCTGGGCCTCCTGACGAGACCATGTCATTGCCAGAAGATATGTGGGATCAGTCTTTCCTCGACCTACTCGACTTCAAAGCATACGACTTTAATGGGGGAGGAGAAGAACAGCCTCTGGACTGGTTAGACCCTAGCCAACAACACAATAACTTCAAAGCCCCGACAATGCGCTCCTGACATGATTTGATTTGTATCCAGGTCTTACTACATCAGAGGGTAAGTTTTGTGTCCCCATCGATATATTTCTTTAACAGTCTATTGATTGAAAGTTCTAATAAATGTTACAAGCTTGCAGGGTGTGCAACTTCGCCAACCTGCCGTAAACGTCCGAGAGTCTCTTCGGGAAACTTTATATCCAAGAGAGGAACATATTGTTGTGAGCCGTGGATATCGTTCTCCATGAAACCTCCGCCGGCCATGGACATTCCATGCCTTTTGCGTGGTATCGTCGCTTTCCAAGCTCTAGCTTGATCAAACCAGCCACACCAAAGGATTTCTTCTGGCTTGAGCTCATAAAGATTCTCCATGAGCTTGCTGCTCAGCATTTGGCTCTCCTTGATAATGCGATACACGTGCTCGTTCTCGAACATCACATCAAAAGTGATCTCGAATGGACCTGAGTTTTTGGACCGCAAAACACTTGCTACATCGGCCAGAGTAGCATGGGCAGGGAGAGATCGAAGATCTTGAGTGACCTCATTTCCCAGTTTCACCACGGGGGTCTTCTGAACCTCACCATGGCCATTTACAGGGGCTGTGCCTGCATGCTCTGTGTTGTTATCAGCGAGTACTACTGCGTTTCCGATATGCTGAGTTCGCCACCGAAATAAAGGCGCATTTGTTTTCAAGTTTGGAGCAGTGGACTCCTCCCCGGGTTTTAACTCCATGAGATGATAGAGGCAGAACTCAGGACAAGGGCCCATTTCGATAATTTTGGCACCTACAATCCCGAACGCGAAGTTGCCGCTTGTGGCTTTCTGTCCGGGGTATGGCCCATGCTGAGAAAGGTAGCACGTTAGTCAACAGGAATGTCGATTTCCGATCGGAGACTTACAATGGTGGCAACCCGTGCTGTATCACACACAGTAGTGGCCAGCGCTTGGGTATCTGCCAACGCCTCACCAACGATGAAAACTTCATCTGGTAGGAGGTCGACTTTCTGCCTGTTGACTCGACCGCTTCTGCCGTACGTGTGAAACCCCAATTTCCACATTCCCGGCTCTGATTGATTTTGAGCAACATATTCTTTGATTCGCACCAGGAAACTGTCAAGTTGTCCGATCAGAGTTGCTAAGGAGGGTCAGAATCAACATCAGAATCACAAGACTCGCCAAGATAATATGCTTACGATCTCTCATGCTTCCCATGTACAATGAACGAAACCCGGAACTCTTTGCTGCCTCGAGCTTGACAGCGTAGGGTACGCCCTGTGCTTTTGATGTGTGAAATATCCCTCCACGGACCCGAACAGTTCTTTGATCGACTAGCTCCTCATATTTTGATGCTTGAAGGTCAAGATATCCTCCGGGACCATGCAGAATGTCGGGTCTAGTCTTCTCATAAAGGGTATGTGCCGCCACGGACAAAGCAGTGCACTTGCAGCGAGGGTCCAAAGGACGAACATCGAATGTGCCGTCCAAGTACACCGTTGAGACTGCACCAGCAGATTTCGGCACTGCACATACACCTCCACATTCCATTATTTTCCCCATATGTGTGAAAGCTCCGAGATACCTTTTATATTGTTCAGGGTCTGGAGTTGAAATATGCCTTTTGAGCCAATAGTCGGCAAATGCCACGTATGGCGCTGGGTCATATGCCCTTCCCCCGATGATAAGGCTAAAACCAGGGTTTTCTTGCATTGCCTTAACAAAAGGTTCGGGACCCATTTGTGCGACAATGCGCGGAGCATCGTCAATATCTTTCTGTGTTGCTGCTGGGACGGCAGCTCCACATCCAGAAACTTCGCCTGCCGCAAGCCGTTGAGAAACGAGATCTTTGGGAATACTGGCGAATATGGTAACCGCCTTGAGGTTATAGCTCCTGACATCGATGTTTAGCATGGAATTGACAGATCAGGGCATGCATAACATCTCACTCATTGCCTGGGTCTGCTGCAATCTCCTCCACTATTTGTAGGATTTCTTCGACATGCTCGTCACTCCCGTCACCACCAGCAGATCCGATAAGAACTGGGACTTGGAACCGATGAGCAGATGCCAGAATCTTTGTCAGGTCACGCTTGTAATTGGAGCGCGCACATGACATTACCCCCAAAGCTAAGCAGTTTGGACCGCCGTCTGTTGAGCCAGAGTCGAGAATGATTGCAGTTGGTACACCACTTGGGACAGTATCTTTCAGTCCCTGGTTGAGATGATCTTCGTCAAGGCCATAGCCTAGCATCCCAATCGGTGTTACAATATGGACAAATGCCGTCATTTTGGTGTCTGTATCAAGATTCAATTCTCCCATAGTTGCCAAAGTTTTGACTTGGACTTAAAAAAAATTCGCGTTCATCTTGAACTCTGGGTGCCCATTATACTGAAAACCGTTGCTAATTCGTGAGACATATCCCAATTGTTCGGCGTCAGGCGAGCCTATGAGGTTCGAGCGAGTTTCGCAATATTCAACGGGTCTCGGCGGCGGGTGGTATTTGAATAAGCACTTTCGTAAGGGTCCCCACACAAATACCCCGGATCTGAATACTCTACTTTAGGGAGGGATTTCACCTGACCACGATGTTATTTTGCGGAACTTTGAACCCCTTCGCCGTCCACCATTTCAAACCCCACGGTCAGAGCCTCCACTCCAGATCTGAAAAGACCCGCTGCCTGGGTAAACGACTCCGTGAAGCGACAACCTGGTCAGGTAACATCCCGCTTACCAGCCAGTTTGTGACATTATGAGCGCTGAGGAGCCTGGCCGCTTTTCGCCTACCCCAAAAAGGGCATTTGAATGGCCTGAGCCCTGCTGCCGAATTTCGCTCTTAAGAATCCGGAGGCGTTTGGCTTTCGGGCCTGGAAGCGAAACCCGCTGAATTGGCTGATTTTGAATAATGCGAAGTCGTTCACAGGTGAGCCCACTCAATCTAGACGGCGCCCCTCCCGCCACAAAGAGCCAAGAGTCGGTGTTGGCATTGAAGCTTGCGCTATACAAGATTCGCATTGGTGGGCTCTGGTAAGTCCGGGGCAAGGATTAAATATCTGCAGGCAACCTCGGGGTGATAATGCAACATCTATAATTTGCCGGGGAAGGAATATCTATCTATATAGAGGGCCCCCAGACGCCCTTCATGGACTCCAGGGACAATATCTTCAGACTCCAGAGAAGCTCCGGCAGACAACAACGCAATCTGGTCAAGATGGCGACCACCCTAAAGGTCAATGATGATAATGCATGCCAAAAGGAGCAGACAGTTGAGATGATCGAAGGAGTGACAGCCTTCGGTGAGCATGGGCCGAAGCTGACGCCGGAAGAGCGCCAGCGTGAACGTCGGGTGAAATGGAAGATCGATCTCATGATTCTTCCACTTCTATCCACCATTTACTTTCTAGCATCCATGGTACGTATGTACGGTACTACGGTCAAGACGTGGGAATGATCGCTTGTCTAGAATTTGGCTGACTTTTTTTTTTTAAAAAAAAAAGGGTCGTTCCGATCTCGGGAACGCAAAGATCGCCGGCATGTCGAAAGAGTTACAGCTCACACCCAAGCAATATTCAAACGTCGCCAGTATTTTCTTTGTTGGGTATATCACTTTGCAGCTGCCGGCCACTCTGATGGTCCGGAAGATAGGGCCACCGTATCAGGTATGATCGATCCTTGGCTCATGCATTTGTGTTGCGTATAAAATCAGGCGATGCCATAATGTACTAAATAACACGCCGTGAATAGTTCGGTATAGCAATGATGGGTTGGGGATTGGTCACGGCGTGCACCGTCCTCGTCAACGACTATGCGGGACTCATGGTAACCAGAGCATTTGTCGGAGTGACCGAGGCCTTCGTTCAAGGGTCCGTCTTCTACCTGTCATTCTGGTATCCCTACAATGAACTTGCCACCCGGGGATCCATCTACTTCTCCATGGCCACCGTGGCTGGCGCGTTCAACGGACTCGTCGCCTACGCGGTCCAGAAGAACATCAACGGCCACCACGGCTGGCTGGCGTGGAGGTGGATCTTCCTGATCGAAGGAATCATCCCCATCGGATGGGCCTGGGTCATCTTGTTCCTCCTCCCACACACGCCCGAGAGGGTCAAATTCGGCTTCACCGAGGAGGAAAAGCAGCTGATCATCCGGCGCTCCCGCCGCGCACAGAACACGGGCGAGTCGAAGATCCTCCCGCGGAAGATCCTGCAGGTCGTCTGCGACTACAAGTTCTGGATGCTCGTCGCGATCGAGTCCGCGACGGTGTCGTGCATCGGCGCGGTCGGCAACTTCCTGCCAGAGATCCTGCACGGCTTCGGCTGGACCACCGTCAAGTCGCAACTCATGACCGTGATCGTCTACGCGTGCGCGTTCGTCAGCATCATCTTCTGGGCGCGCGTGTCGGACCGATGGGGCCACCGCGGCTACGTGATCGTGATCGTCTTCAGCCAGGCGATCGTGGGGCTGGTGCTGCTGCTGACCGTGACCGACAACAACTCGGCGCGCTTCTTCGCCACCTGCCTCCTCGCCATGGGCCTGTTCCCCAACGTCGTCATCAACCTCACCTGGGCCGCCAGCATCAACGTCGGCTACACGCACCGCGCGAGCGCCACCGCCCTCATCAACTGCATCGCCCAGGCTGTTGCCATCGGCCTCAACCAGGCCTACGACGACCCGCCACTGTACAGAAAGGGCAACGGCACTGCCCTCGCCCTCGTCTCCCTCGCGGCTGTCCTGGCGATCTCATTGCGCTTTTGCTTGCGGTGGGAGAACAAGAAGAAGCGCGAGAATCAGTTTACCGAGGAGACGGCGCAGATGCGGCTCAAGTCCATCGATGAGATCGGGAATAAGCATCCTGATCACTACTTTATGGACTGATTACTTTACGTTACGTTGTGGTCAGTGTTGGAATGACGTTGTCTCCAGTGGGACGGGTGGATGCGTTTCATCTGGTACATGCTTTCGACTGGGTGGTAGGGAAGATACGTGACTGGTGTGCCTCAGCTGGTACCCGTGTTATGGATATGCAAATGAAACAGGTGGTTACGACCAACTATGATGATACAAAAATTCCAACTCAGAGATACGAAAAAGCCATGGTGGCTTGGACTTCAGTGACCCACCAAGCATTGGGCTTGCTACACGATAGCGACATATCCTTACATACCTAGGCAGATTAGCAGAAACTTGAGCAGTAGAATCTTCATTCTCATCAAACTACTTGAGATATTAACGCCGCAAAACTGAAAACGCCAAGAAAAATTGTGGGTGCAGTATCCAACCGAGCTTTACTCTCCTGCCTCTCACAGATCAGCTTCCACACTCTCATCCCCAACACCCATCTTTCACAGTGTTATACTTCAATGGTTTTAGGCTTCTCAGGACACTGTCATGCTGTTAGAAGACTTCATTCTAAGGATACCCGTCTTCTACAGAAAGGACAGAGGGGCGCTTGATTTAGCAGACGGTAGTAGATCGACCTAAAGGTAGTGAGGTCAGCCCTTGGCAATGCTTGAGCACAAAAATACAACAGTATTGATCCATGATCACCGCTGTCTTCGACTTCGTCATGAATTCCGGCAACTTCACTCCTTCAGAGAACGAGA
>Ga0105239_10003413_pt1 | contig 19478 bp, 12 predicted proteins | sample KBSC44metaG_FD_92761 | JGI IMG/M metagenome (GOLD analysis project Ga0105239, IMG submission 92761) | Corn rhizosphere microbial communities from Kellogg Biological Station, Michigan, USA - KBS C4-4 metaG | ecosystem: Host-associated > Plants > Roots > Rhizosphere > Soil | place: Michigan, USA...
CAAGATAAATGATAAACTTAATGCAGATTATCTGTACCACTGTAATGATGGAGCCAACGCAAACCCTGCAATTGGAAAATGTAATGGTGCTACACGTGCAAGAACAGACATCGATTTTTTCCCTACCTATAATATTATGTTATGCTTTGATATGATCAATTCTACCTGGACTGCTTCAGACGTGGGGGCCTTGATGATTCATGAAAATTACCACAGGGCATATGGAGGAAGCAATCACGTATGGGGTTTGCCCGGAAACCCGCCTGATTGTACCAGTGGAAGTCCGGAAACAATGCAGTTACTATTGGATAATCCGGATTCTTACAGCTGTATGGCACGACATTTTTAACCAATCCATCATAAACAATCACCATGTTTAAAACCAAACTTCATATTGACCAATCACAATCATATGACAATGATAATTCATCTCATACGAAGAATGAAAAAGGTTTGTTTTTTCAGGCCAAGCTTACTGTAAATCAACCTGGCGATGTTTACGAACAGGAGGCCGATGCTATGGCTGATCATGTTATGGCCAAAACAGATCATAATGAAAAAACTTTTTTTAGTCCAGTTGGAGATAACGTCCAACGTAAATGTCAGCATTGCGAAGATGAAGAAAAGGTTCACCGTAAAGAAGGCCCATCTGGTGGAGGGCAAAAAAGCAGTGATCCGGATAGTTATGCAGCTTCATTAGGTTCGTCCGGACAACCGCTACCGGAAAGTAGTCGCCAATTTTTTGAACCACACTTTGGTCAGGATCTTTCAAATGTGCGTATTCATACTGATTCGATAGCTGCAAAATCTGCAGACTCGATCAACGCATTAGCTTATACTACGGGCAATGATATTGTATTTAATAGTGGGCAATATTCGCCCGAGACGGATAGTGGAAAAAAATTAATGGCGCATGAACTCACCCATGTGCTGCAACAAGCACAAAACGGTCAGCAAATTCAAAGAAAACCACTTACTAAGCCTCAACTTATTGCAAAAATAAAAACATATGGCATCACTGCTGTGCTGGATGATACCTCTACTTTTTCTGATGTAGAGCTTGATCTGGTTGATCAAGCGCTCGCTGGTTTGCCTGCAGGTGATAAAACTGCCATTAAAGGGGCTAAAGTTGTCAGGGTCAACACCCTTGGCGGCACAACAGCTGGCAGGTATAGCAATGAGCAGGGCTTTAATGATACAAGTGTAACTGATGAGCAAAAAATAGAGCTAAGTGATCTTGCATTTGGTACAAACACGGCCGATGAATCTATTCGTCTTATTACCCATGAAGTCGGACATGCCGTTGCTGCAATGCCTCATCGTGTAGCGATGAGCAGCCTTGATACTGAGGGTTTAAAATTCAACAAGCTGAATACTAAAGCAAATGATGCAGTTAATGTATTTAATACAGCAAATGACGCCACCAATGCGGCAATTGTCGAGCTAAATGAAGCCGTTGATAAATTTAATAGTATAAAGGATAGTCCTGATAAAGCCGCGGTTAAGGCCGCTAAGGATGATTTTACAGCAAAAAAGGCAAAAGTAGATAGATTAAAAGCAGTAAGTGATGCAAAAGAGGCCGACTTTAATACTAAAAAAAGCGCTGCGGAAGCGCAAAAAACTGTTCTAGAAACAAAACAAGCCGCCGCCGATGCCAAGCTTGCTAATGTAGATGATCTTAAAAAAGATGCCGCGGCCAAACTAACGGTTATGGAAACAGCATTCAATGCTGCTGGCCCTGTGATTAATAAAGATGATGCAGATAGCGCGGATTACAGAACATCGTTAACAAATTGCGAAAACGCTATTAAAAAATTCTATGATGATAATGCTGTTTTAGATGTCGAAACAAAGGTTGCGGATAGTGCGAAGGCCGTTGCAGATGCTGCCATAAAGGATAGGAATACCAAGCGCGACGATCTTAATAAAGCAAACCCTAAGAATACAGTTGTTAGCGCAACGGCAGCACTTGATGCGGCACAGAATAGTTTTTACAACGCCGCTTTAGTAATGGCCTTTAATAAAAGCATGGCTATATCAGTTAAAGCATTTTATGATCTGGTGATAAAAAACAACATATCACCGGCCCTTACACCATATGCTGCTCAGAACTGGCCGGCTAAACCAGAAGAATTTTATGCCGAAGCATATTCCTTTTTCGTTAAAAAACCAACAGACTTAGAAACATATTCAAAAGTTTTATTTGACTGGTTCAAAGCAGGGAGCTATAAATAATTGAATAATTTAACAGTGAATTCGCATAAACACATCAATCCGATCAGTAAGCCAGAAAAAGCTATGGCTTCTAAATCGCTATTTTTTCAGCCAAAGCTCACGGTAAATCACCCCAATGATATTTACGAGCAGGAAGCTGATACGATGGCTGACCTGGTGATGAGCAAAAATGATCGATCCGATAATGCGCCTTTTTTTAAACCGGCACCCAAGCAGGTTATTCAACCAAAATGTTCGGTGTGCGAGGCAAAAGAAGAATCTCATATGGAGGAGGATGAGACAAAAGAAGAAACCACTCCTGAGCCAATGCAACCAATTGCCGATTTACCCATCCAGAGAAAATGTGCTCATTGTGAGGAGGAAGAAAATAAAAAGATCGACAGAAAAGAAACTTCAGATAATTCGCCGGTTGTTACCACTGGCGTTGAACAAACGATACAGTCATCAGGTGAGCAATTAGATGGACAAACAAGGGGATTTATGGAAAATCGCTTTGGTCATGATTTTGGTGATGTAAAGATCCATAATGATTCACAAGCTCACCAGTCGTCAAAAGATATTAACGCCCTGGCATATACCCATCAGAACCATATTGCATTCGCGGCCGGGCAATATCAGCCGGATACCGATACAGGGAAACACTTATTAGCACATGAACTTACCCATGTATTACAGCAGGATAAAAATATAAGCCGCAAAATTATACAAAGAGACCCGGGTCCATCAGAGGGGAAAAGTAAAATAACCCTTTTAGAAACTAAAGGAAACATATCCGAGGATGTTAAAATATTGAAAGGATTGGAACCGGCACTTAGCAGAACGCTTATTATACAAGGCAACATATTAATGCTATATAAGATCGATGGCGCCACACCTATACAGTTGAAGTCTTTTCATATTAGTAATGATACAGTTCTGCCGTCATTTTATAATAAGCGGGTTAACGGGTTGTTTTATGCAGGCGCACATGACAATGTAGCCAACAAGGATGGTTTTATCGGTAAAAAAGATAATCTTTCTGCCGAAGAGCAAAAAAAATTGGAAGATCTGGACAACGCGTACACCGTTTCAAATTGGTTTGACTCTGATACTGATTATGATAATTTCAAAAAATCGGTAAGTGATGGTGAGGTAATTGGTCTTATTGTAATGCCTTACGGAGGGGCGTCTCAAAGTAAGGGTGCTAAAGGCGGGGATGATCAGGAGGAAATTCCACCTAAACCAAAATGGGCGAATGCTTTTGAAAAAAGCATGGTCGAAATCATTACATCAACACGCAATGCCGAACCCACATCAGAAGATATTCCTGCTTCTTTTAATTTCTATTATTCAAAAAGTAAATTAAAATGGCGTGGGTATGCCGCTCAAAAAGATGCCGCAGATAAAGCTATCAATAAGGTTTATATTGACGTTAATGAAAGTGATAAACCGGCAGATTTATTAACCAATATCCGTGAGCTTATCCGTATCGAAAAATTAAAAAGTGTACTTGATGTAAAACCTTCAAAAGATGCAACTGCTCTGTCAGCATCCATGCAGTGGGCATATGAATTGAAGTTAAAGATCGAAAAATTGATGGCAGATGAGCGTAAGATGTATAATAATCTTTATGACCTGCCAGACAAAATATCTCTTGCAACCAATGAAGGGGATGAAGCCAATGTTTATTTGCGTATTGATGTATTTGTTACTTCCTTAAACGAAAAAGGTGCAGATGAGGCGCACATGAAATCTGGAGTATTGCCAGATCCTTTGCGCAAAGAAATGAAGGCCGAGGATATATTAAAAGTGATCAAAGTTGCTACAAAGGTATTGCGGGGTGGTGATATAAAAATGGAAGGGCGCGAGACCAAAAGCTTTGATCATGTAAAAAAAGCATATCCATCAAATATTATTGCCAAGGATGTAAGACCCGATGCCAAAACAGTTACCGGAGCACATCACACATTTAAAATGAACGTACAGCTTGAAAAGCTGGAAGGCACAGATACGCTTAACCTGATGACTTTGAACATGCGTACGGTTTATTATTACTGGGATATTTACCGGGTGGATGCTCAATTGTCTGCTGAAGAAAAAGCCGATCTGTCATCAAGCTGGAAAGAAAGGCGCGAAAGCCTGTCTGCTCATTTCAGAGAGTCGGGCCAGCTTAAAACCAAGCCACTTGTTAATACAGAAAAGCTGGAATTGTATAACCGGCAAATGGATGAAATGGGCCTGCCGGATGAAAAGGTTAATGTAGATGCCGACCTCTCCAGACAGAAGATCGAGGAACTAAAATCAGCAGACATTTTTTATGGATCAAGACTAAATATTACCCCGGATGCTGATTTTACCTTTCCAAAAGACGAGGGCGAATATATCATTTACTGTCGCGCGCAAGTTGAGCCTATCGATGATAAGGTTATCATCCGCCCGAGTGAGGCCTTCTTCCCGATAAAAGTAGAGAATGGGAACGCCCTGGCCAAGGAATCTGTTGATAAACCTTTTAATGAAATTGAAGATACTAAAAAGCAACTTGCCGAAGCCACTACAGATGCGGATAAGAAAAAACTGGAGGATAAACTAAAAAGTTTAACCGACAGGCAGGCGATGTCACTTGCTGACAGATTAACAGCAGATGCCGCCAGTAAGGAAAACACGATCCGTTTAGCCAAAAAGCTGAAAGAAATATATATTAACAACAAGGGTACAGGTAAACCTATTTCCCTGGCAATCGGCGCCGATAAAGCAGATGCCGCGGGCATGTCTGATATATGGGTTCTGCTAACGATGAGCGACTCTGCTAAATCTTTTGAAGACAAAATTGATGAACTGATAGCCAATATGGCATCCCAGGAAAAAGGCCTGAATGATGTACAAAAGAACCTGCAATCCTTCAGCGGCGATTACGATCATTCAAAACCAACGTATACCCCGGTTATAAGTCTCATTTCACAGGAAACCGGCCAGGAATATCAGTTGATAACCATGATTGGTGAAACTAAGGACAGCACTGACGCGGAAACTAAAGTAGTGCTCATTGATGTAACCACACATAAAACTCAAAGAAAATATTCAGGTAGCAGTACCAATGCCGATAAAACAATTGCCCTAAAAGAAGCCATACAAGATGCTTTTACTGAATTTGGAAAAGAGTGTGAATATGGTAAAGGTTCTGTACAATACCGAATACCGGCTATTAATGCAGAAGGAAATGTAAATAGCAAACCGGGAATTAAAAAGACCATATTAGGCATATTAGAGGCTGTAGCCGCCGTGGCCGGTATTGCCGCGCTGGTAGTGGGAACAGTGGCAACAGGTGGGGCACTTGCCATTGCGCTGGGGGTTGGGAGCGCTGTTGTTGGAGCAGGGGTAGCCGGCTATCATATTTATGATCGGTATGAGAATCATAAACTTGAACCTGATGTTGAGTTGGCTATGGATATCCTGAATATCCTTGGCCCATTGCTGGTAGCTGTAAATACTGCTGTTAAAGGAGCTAAACTGGCATCATTCGCCTTAAAAACAGCCGAGGGTTTTTCTGCCGCCAATACCTTCTTAAAGATCGAAAAGGGTATTGCGTTAGTTCAAAAAGCAGAGTTGGCTACAAACTTTTTTGCGATAAATTATAAAACTGTAAAAGACCTAAATGAGATAGAAAGCTCTAATTTATCACCTGAACAGAAAGAAGCCCTTGAGAAACAAGTGATGGTTAACGCGGTTTTTGCAAACGTAATGATTGCGGTAGCGGTACGTAACGAAGTAAAAGCAAAAGCATCGCCAAGTGAACAAGCGTTAAATGAAGCGATTGGTAATGCTGCCAATGAGCAAAAATATAAGCTGTTAATGGAACGTGCCGGGCTTATTGATGCCGAAGGCAAGTGGACTGTTCCGGAATTAAATGAAGCTGCTGCTAAAAGCCCGGCGGTTGATCCTAATGAGCCTGCGCAAAAGGAAAATGCGGGCACTGCAACACCTCCTGTAGCAACAGATAAATCCGCATCACCGTCAAGTGGGACAGGCGAAAATAAAATGCTGGAAGCTGAAATATTTAAAAATATTACCCCGGAAACTAAAGAAATGTTAACCCGTAAGCCAGCTTTGGCCAAGGCATTATTAGAAAATCCATTGGCAGCAAAAGCTTTAAAGCTATGTAATTCGCCTTGTTTCCCTGAGTTTGCAACTGGCGCCCAAATAGCAGAAATTGAAGCTATATTAAATTCCGCCGGGCTGCGTACAAAAGGGGAGACTGACCTTGGAGCATTAAAAGAGTTTTTACATGAAGCTAAAACACCGGCTGATCTAAACGAAAAGATCGATATCCTGCGTGATGCAGGTAATACCCTGTCTCGCGACCTGGATATGGGTAAATCGCCATTTGAGATAGACCGGCTTAATACTACCGAGAAAATGAGGAGCACTCCTGGGGAAGTATCAGGAGGAGAGAAGCTGCCGGTTGTTACCGAGGAAAACGTAGGCAAATGGTACGGTGAACCAGATCCAAAGAATCCGAACCAGGTAGGCGAGGGGAGTATTATGCAGCTACCTAAGCAGGTAGTTGATAAATTAAAAGCTCAATTTAAAGGTAAATTGGTGTCATTCCGGACACTGAGGGAGGCCTTTTGGACAGAAATGTTCAATGACCCTGTTATCAATAAATTCTTTAAAGATCGCGGTGCTACCCGGAGCTTGACCGAAATGCAAAACGGCCGGGCCCCATTTGCATTGAAAGATGGCCGAACAGGCGGCGGCGCTAATGCCAAACTTCAGCTTAACCATACACAAGCCTTAGAACATTTAGGTGAGAATTCTGACGAAGTTGTAAATTTTGACAACCTTGAAATAGTATCGCCTAAATTCCATGAGGATATGAAACAATAAATTATTTACAATCAACAGCTAAAGGATTAAAAATACTCATGATCAATAACATTCAAAATTATATCCAGTCATTTGCTGATTACTATCAGGCTATGATCCGCAAGGAGGGTAGCGATGATTCAGTTTTATTGGATTTAGGGGCTTCGATCAGCGAGGAATTTAAACAGCATGCCGTTGTTCTTCCGGCTGCCGAATGTATCCTTTTCCTGATAACCTATATACCCCATATTCGCCCTAATTTTTATGATGAGATCATTAAAGAAGCTTTGCCACAGGGTGGTGATTTTCCGGAATTTGGGGGTGTGAGGGGAAGCAATCACAGGGGGCTTCTGCCTACCGGCGAAACCGCTCAATTTATATTAGCAGGCAATGATGTAGAAAAACGCGTTGCTGTTCAGTACCTGCTTACCGGTGGTATATTGGCCAGGCAGGGGATATTATCTTTAGAAACTGTAAAAGAAGGCGAACCGCTAATGAGCGGGCGTCTGATACTTAATCAGGAATGGATAGACCTTTTGCTAACAGGTCATGAAACAACACCCAAATTCAGTCCAGATTTTCCAGCCAAAAATATCACCACAGCCATGACATGGGATGATCTGGTACTGAACAATTATACTCAAAACCAGCTTAACGAGATCCTGATATGGGTAAAACATAATGATACCCTGATGCAGGATGAAGTGCTTAAACGAAAAATAAAACCAGGTTACCGGGCTTTGTTCCATGGCCCTTCCGGAACAGGTAAAACATTAACAGCAACTTTGCTCGGTAAACATTTTAATAAGGAAGTATATCGTATCGATCTGTCGCAAGTAGTGAGTAAATATATAGGCGAAACAGAAAAGAACCTGGAGAAAGTATTTCAGAAAGCCGAAAACAAAAACTGGATACTATTTTTTGACGAAGCGGATGCCTTGTTTGGTAAACGTACCAACGTACAAAACTCGCACGACAGGTACGCCAACCAGGAAGTGAGCTATTTACTACAGCGTATTGAAGATTTTCCTGGTTTGCTGATATTGGCATCTAACTTAAAAAGCAATATGGACGATGCCTTTTTAAGGCGTTTCCATACCATTATACATTTTTCGGCGCCAAACGCTCAGGAACGGCTAAAACTATGGGAAAAAGCATTTCCAGCATCATGTAAGCCAGAACCATCTATCCAGTTACGTGATCTTGCCGATAAATATGAACTAACCGGAGCAGCTATACTGAATATCATTCATTATGCAGCGTTGCAATCTATTTCCAAAGATGATCAATACATACGTAACGTTGATCTGATAGAAGCGATACGAAAAGAATATCGCAAAGAAGAACGTACCATGAGTTAATTAAAAACAGATAACCAGGAGGAAAAAATGGCCTTAGCACAATTTCATATTTACACACCGCAGGAGTTTCAGCAATATCTGATAAATACCGTTTTTTCCAGAAGTATCAAAATGATACAGAACCACCATACCTGGGAGCCCAATTATAGCTCATTAAGCCCAAGCGAGGGAGAAATGTATTGGCTAGAGTCCATGAGGAGCTATCATATCCATAATAACGGATGGAGCGATATCGCGCAAAACCTAACTACTTTCCCTTCGGGCAACATTGGCTTGTGCCGACCAATAAATATTACACCTGCAGGCATTTTGGGAGCGAATTCCGGCGCAATTTGTATTGAAAACTTAGGTAACTTTGATGCAGGGCATGATCTGATGACACTGCCGCATAGGGATACCATTGTGTTTTTAAACGCTATACTTTGTATGAAGTTTGATCTGAAACCGGTAAAAGAACAAGTGGTTTACCACCATTGGTTTGACCGGACAGGTAAAAGATTTCCGGAAAGTGTGGTTAATAACAACCAGGTGGGTAATCAGCAGAAAACCTGCCCGGGCACAGCCTTTTTCGGCACCAATACCATTACATCGGCCGAAGCTAACTTCTTCCCACTGATTGATAACAAGATAAAGCAGCTCAATGGAATTGGTGCACCTCAAATTACATCTCTGATCGTAAACACAAGTGCATTAAACGTACGCTCGGGGCCGGGTACATCATTCCCAGTGCTGCGTACCATTACCCAAGGTACACAGGTATCTGTTTATACTACTACCAGTCAATGGAGTAAAATAAGTAATACGGCAGATGAGTGGGTATTCAGCAGCTACTTATCTTAAATAGTTTTTAACCATAAATATAAAAGATCATGTTGTCATTTTTTAAAGCAAAAACCTGGAGCGGTGCCGGTTGGTTACTGACTCTTTGCATGTTACTTGTTTTTGTAGCATTGATTTATACAGCGCTTCATCTTTGCTATAAAGGTACCGATCATAAAAAACTAGACAGCGTGCAACTGTTAAATATAGATAATGTGCTTGCCGCATATCCGGATTCGGCGCAATCAGTCGCAAAAGACCCTACAGTCAATAAAGCAGCGGTCGCAAAACGTAAAGAACGGGATCAGGCAGTTTTTAATTTTCTAAAAAATGAATATGACGGACGCATAGATGAACCCCGCTTAAAACTCCTGGATGGTTTATTGATCAATCTGAGTAATAAGGACACGAAAGCATATCTTACAAATAAGGATATTTTCGTAAATGATTTTTTCTGGTTTGTTGGAACAGGCACTTATGCCGAAGTGCTGTTTTGGGCACTTATAGGCGTTTTGGTGAGCTTGATTTATTACGTGAGTATAGCTAACCGTGAGGCATTAAAAGTGGCAGGAGACGCAGATACAGGGCCATTTGACCCTGCTGAAATATCCGGACAGGTATCAAAAATGTTTTATGCCCCGATATGTGCCCTTGTTTTGGTACTTGGATATAACTTACTAGGTGGCAACAATACTAAAATGACAGATATCAGCATAGGTAGGGGACTTTTATTGTTTTCATTCATTTCGGGGTTCTTCTCCGGCCGGGTTATGAAGTTTATTGACGGACTAAAAGATCTGGTATTACCCTTAAGTTCAAGCAACAATAATTCCACAACAAACAGTAACGAAACAGGGGTAACAACGGCAGACATAACAATCGACCTGCACCTGGCCCAGGCTATGTTATCAACACCAGAGGCCGCTGATATTATTGATGAGGGCTTTAACGCAGCAATTGTTACGCTAAGGCCCGAAACCGGCGATATCATTACCCTTGGAAAACCTGCAGACGATCAGAGTTCTGAATTTACAGCAACACAAGTGCCTCTTGGTAAGTATACCCTGCATGCCACTATGCCTTTTAAAAATAATGATACCATTATTAATCTGGAGGCCAATAAGGATATTGAAGTAAGTGATACCCAAAAGATCTTTCAATTGGATATGGATAAAGCAGTCGAGGCTGGTTAAAATGATCTTCTGTGTTTTTTGGGAAATCTGATAAGCGGATTGTATAATTCGACTATTAAAATGTCTGGTTCAACTGTGCAATTGTCTACTTCAGCGTTGATGCAGGTGTATAAGTACTTATTATTAAGCAACTTTACAGTATAATCATCGAACTATGAATGCCCGACCTTCCAGTTTATTCAAAAGAAAACCCGTTATTATAGCAGTCATTTTACTGATCGGCTTTTTGTGCATACAATTCATCCGCCCACAAATTACAAATTCACCGGTAAAAGCTGATATAGAGGCTCCTGCAGAGGTAAAAAGTATACTTGTACGGGCCTGTTATGACTGTCATTCAAACGAAACAAACCTTCGCTGGTACGATAAGGTATCACCTATTTCCTGGAAAGTAGCCAACCATGTGAACATCGGTCGTAAGCACCTAAATTTTTCTAACTGGAAAAACCTGGCGCCAGCCGATCAAAAAGCGGTACTTTGGGAAGCTATTAACCAGATAGCTGCCGGCGCTATGCCCATCAAGGATTATGAGCTGGTTCACCCTTCGGCCACTGTTTCCAAAAGCGACCTGAAAATATTAAAAAAGTATGTTTCGTCCATGTCACCGAAGCAAATACCCGGAGATACTGCCAAAATAAACGCGGCCAATAAACAGTACGCGCATTGGCAAAAAGCAACAGCTGCTGCGGCTAAATTACCCACAGCTTTAAACGGAATTACCTATATCCCTGATTATAAAGACTGGGAAACCATTAGCAGTACCGAACGTTTTGATAATGGTACCATGCGGGTGATATTTGGTAACCCTATAGCCATTAAGGCCATCCGCGAGCATCACATTAATCAATGGCCAAACGGAACAATATTTGCCAAAGTAGCCTGGGATCAGGTAACCGATAAAGATGGCAATGTACATACCGGCGCATTTAAACAGGTGGAATATATGATCAAGGATGATAAAAAGTACGCTGCCACAGCTGGTTGGGGCTGGGCGCGTTTTAAAACGGATAAACTGGTGCCTTATGGCAAAACAGCCATGTTCACCAATGAATGTGTAAGCTGTCACAAGCCGCTAAGCAATACCGATTTTGTTTTTACTTCCCCAATTGAACACTAACTTATCAGAAACCCATCATGAAAATTACCTATATATTATTTACGGCCTCCGTTTTTACATTAGCAGCTTGTAACAACCGTAAACCCGCCGAAGAACTTTTAAATAAGAAAGCCGCCATACCCACTTCTTTTAACTTTAGCAAAGCCGGTCTAAAAGTGATCACTTCGTCCATCAACAAAAAGGAGCAAACCATGTCAACCCTTTATGGTAACGATCTGGCCTTAAAAACAGCTATATCCGGTTCAACAAACTATCCCCCGGGAGAAAACCTTACACTGGTTACCTGGAAACAGCAGGATGACGACCGTTGGTTCGGTGCTAAAATACCGGGCGATTTGCTGTCTGTTGAAGTAGTTAAGACCATCAGCTCAAAAACCGGGAATGCCATTGTTAATTACCAGCGCTTTACAGGTAAAGAATTAGTAGCAGATACCGATACAGCACTTCAGCAAGAACGTATCAGCTATATCTTTTCTCAGAAACCTTCAATAATGCCCTGATATCGTTTGAGTATCAGATGGCGTATTCCCGTTGATATTTATTGCGGTAATCAATAGGTGAGAGGCCTGTAATGCGCTTAAATGTAGTACGGAAGGCCTTGGTATCGGTGTAGCCAACATTATACATCACTTCGTTCACATTTTCGCGCGAGGTTTCCAGACTTACTTTAGCCGCTTCGATCTTAACACGCTGTATATATTCGGCCACGGTATTGGCGGTGGCTTTTTTAAACCGACGTTCCAGGTTCCGGCGGCCCAGAGCAAACATCGAGGCCAGCTGCTCTACCGTGATCTTCTCCTGGTAGTTCTTTTCAATAAACTCCTGTGCTTTTTTGATCGGATCATCCGCATGATCTTTTTGTCCCTGGAATATGATGAAGGAAGATTGGCTATTCCGCTCCATTTCAATGGCAAACACCTTGGCGCTTAAAATAGCAATATCACGACCGGCATATTTTTCAATGAGATATAAGATGAGATTCAAATAGGAGAAGGCCCCGCCACTGGAATAAATACCCTGCTCATCGGTAATGATTTTTTCAGTAACCAGGTTAACATCCGGGAACATCTTCCTGAATTCATTAGCAAACATCCAATGCGTAGCGCATTTTTTGCCGGCCAATAAACCGGTTGAAGCCAGTAAAAAAGCTCCCATACATAAGCTGGCGATCTCGGCACCATTATTATATTGCTGGGTTAACCAGGGTAAAAACTCTTTATTATTTTCAACTTCTTCACTGATATTCCCATCAATAGCCGGAATAATGATCAGGTCTGTTTTTTGTATTTCTCCAATTACTTTATTGGCATTAACGGTGAATAAACCTCCGCTAACAGGAGTTTCCATGGTAAGCCCAACCAGTTCAACTTTAAAAATAGGGTCTTTGCCCGCAGCCAAAAAAAATTGGTTCACTTGCGTAAGCAATTGACGCGACCCTTCCAGGCTTCCGAGTATGGCCCGTTTAGGAATCAGTATCGATATGTGTTTCATACAATAAATAGGTTTATAAAGCAGTTTTTACTTCCCCAAATTGACGTATACTCAACTCATGGAGTATTGCAATATAACGTTAATTTTTTTCAGATGTAATAAGCAAAAATCACCTATCTACTTATAAATGGAAGCAGATTAATAAGCACTAACCCTTTAACAAAAATACATAACAATCTAGTTTTATGTTACTTTTGAAAATCAATTGAACAAAAAAATCAACTTGAGTATTTTAAATCAGCTGCATATTGCCCGATCAGGAAGCCTTGATCAATTCATCAATAGCGATCAAAATATCCTCTTCCGTAGTTCGCCAGTTAACAAACGCGGCGCGCAGGCAAGGTACACCTTTATAGGATGTTGGAGTGATAAACAACTTACCAGATACTTTGAGCTTTTCCAATATCAAGGTCAGTTTGCTACTCCTGTTCGCATCATCTGCAATACTGAAACACACTACGTTGAGCCTTACTGGCGCGGCTAGTTTAAATATGGTTTTTAGCTCCAGCAATTGCGCAAACTGATTGGCCAGGGCAATATTATTTTCCACTATCCACCCAAATCCATTGCGACCGTAGGCCTGCAGGGCAAACCAAGCTGGTAATGCCCTTAAACGCCTGGAGTTTTCCGGTCCGAAGTTCAGGAAACTAAAGTCGGTAGCCGGATCGCCCAGATAGGGGGCATTACTGTTCTGAAAAGTTTGCAGCTGCAAAGCTGAGTGTTTTTCCTGAACCAGGTATATGGCACTGTCGTACGGAACATTGAGCCATTTGTGGCAATCTACTGTAATGCTGTCGGCAAATTGCCAGCCATTTAATAGATGACTATACTTTTCGGAACAGGCTGCAAAAGCACCAAAGGCCGCGTCGATATGCCAGTAGAAGGTATACTGTTTTTGCAAGTTAGCAATGGCTTGCATATCATCAAAATCAACGGTATTAACGGTGCCGCCGCTGCTGATCACAATTACCGGAAAATCTTTATTCTCCTGCAATTTAATTTCCAGATCAGCAGTATCCATAGCTTCCCGGTTACCCCCGGCGGTTTTTATGGTGATGATATTGCCGCTGCCCAAACCCAACATAGCCAACGATTTAATGGCTGATGAATGTGGAGTGGTCGTCAATATCCTGATCTCTGTTTTAATGCCCTCACGCGCGATATCAATACCTTTTTGCTTGCCTGCCCATTGACGTGCTACAGCCAGACAAGTAAAATTTGACATGGTAGCGCCCGTTACAAAGCCGCCTTTAAAATAGGATGGTAAACCAAACAACTGGATTAGCCAGTTAATGGTTTGCAGCTCAATATTAGCAGACACATCCCCGGCGCCATTTAAGCTTTGTGGATTTTGATCAAATACAGCACTTAACCAATCGCCGGCAATAGCGGCAGGGGTGGTGCCACCGGTTACAAATCCCCAGTACCGCGGCCCGGATGATGCCACTATTTTATCCTGATGCTGCTCATAAAAAGCCTTCAGGGTATCCTCCAGGCCAATTCCATTCTCAGGAAGATTGATGGGAATAGTTACCTGAACATTATTGATGCTTACAGACTTGTCATTTATTTCATTCAGGTAAGCAGCGGCTTTATCTTTTGTTAAGGATAATAAATAATCCAGGTTATCCAGGTCGTTTTGTAATGTGCTGTGCATAGGTTTATCAATTCGATATCGCAAATAAATACATATTTGATCAGGATAAAACGACGGTCATAAAATTTGACATAGGCTGTACAAAAACTTTTTAAAGTTTTATTTTAACACTTTTTTAACTAAAAATGGGCCGAAAATCATTCAAAAACTGCTCAAAACTCATTCAAAACCATCGATTTTAACACTTTTTAACAAATTTTAACACGGTTTTGATAGGTTTAAAAAGTATTAAATACCTGACTGTCAAATAACTAAATACAAAACGATTGTTTTTTGGTTGTATTTCTCCTTAACCAAACAGCCCGGTTTTCCTTTTTGATCAGAAAAACCGGGCTGCTGTATATACAAAAATACGAAAATTTCGCCATTAAATTAAATGCCCTGGTTAAGATACCAGCTCTTTATTTTGCCTTAAAGATTCGGCCATTTTTAGTCCTTCTAGCCGTATTTGTTCGGTACGCACATAGCGTTTATCGGCACCTAAGCGCGATTGGGTAATAAAATCATAAAACATCCGTGTCCAGGACCGGGTAGAATCCAGGTGCTCATAAAACTCTTTGGTGATTTTATAATAGCGGGGTAAAAACCTGCCGGGGATATTCATAATATCATGATGTTCGTTATGATAACCCACATTAAAGCAAACCAAATTAAGCCATCCGTAATAGGAATTGGTTTCCTGGCCTTCTTTAAATACAAAATGCTCATGAATAAAATGCCCTGCTGATGGATGCAGACTAAAGCCCCAAAGCGTTGAGAGCAACAGGTAAATTATGGCGATCTTACCCAGGAAAACAAATATCAATACGTCGGTAATGATCAGGGTAATGATGTTTGCCCATTCCCAGCGGGTGGGCTTGGTATCAAAACCACGTACCAAAAACAAAAAGAATATGTAGAAAAACAACCATACAAACTTCTTAACGCCCGATTTACCAACCATTTTAACTTCCCAATGGCTCGGGAAATCATTATCTACCTGTTCGATACCCAAATGCGAGTGGTGTTTCATGTGGTGCCTTCTGAACGCGATGGCCCCGGGTACAAGAACCGGTATATTGGCAATAATAGCCAGGGCCTTGTTTTGCGCCGGCGTTTTAAGCATCAGATTATGCGCCATTTCATGCACAGCCATAGCCGCCCAATGGTTCATGGTACCACCTACAATGTATGATAACAAAATAATTTGCCACCAATATTGGCCAAAATGAGGGAACCAAACACCTACAGCCCAGGCAAAGGTTAGCTGACCAGCCACAATAAACAAGGTAAGTACAGCGGCCCAGGGATCGTAACCCATTAATTTTTTTACTTCGGGATGCTTTTTTAGCACTTCAACTCTACGTAAATAGTGGATATCCGGCGTCTGGATGCTTTCGAATGGTGTGTTACTTTTCATGATAAATATTTAGGTAACACTAATTTAACATTAATCACTAAAACTTTACACCGTATTTCTACTGAAAAAAGCGCGTACAAATACTTAATTATCAATACCATAATGCACTATCAACTATCGATTTTAGTTAATGGCCTTGCTTTTATAAAATACTTACCTTTTGAAATCTGCGTTTAGTTACGGTACAAAATTGATGGAGGGTAGGTGAATATGAAACAAAATCCCCTAAAACCCTCTTTATTTTCACGTGGTGTTTATACTCAATTGAGTTTGAAATCACGAATATTTTTTATGTTTACAAAAAAACAAAACTTAGCTATGAAAGCTTTAAAAACACCCTTATTTACTTTAATCTTTGCATTAGGCGCCATCACGGTAATTTCATGTAAATCAAAAAAACTGGTTCAAAAACCTGTACCGGTTGAAAACGAACAAACTTACGCGCCAAAACCGCAACCTGCACCGGCTCCAAAACCTGCACCAAAAGAAACTCCGCCACCACCACCGGCAAAACCAAACTATAACTTTAGCAATATCCAGTTTGAGTTTAACTCAGCTGTGCTAAGAACTTCATCTTACCAAACGCTTGATCAGGCTGCAGCCGAGATGAAAAAAGACCAAACCGTAAAATTTGTGCTGAACGGAAACGCCTCTGCCGAAGGTACTCCTGAGCATAACATGGAATTATCTGTTGAAAGAGCTAATTCGGTAAAATTATACCTGGTAAACAGCGGTATTAACGGGGACAACCTAAGCGTAAAAGGCTATGGCGAAACCAAACCGATCGCGGATAACAGCACTGAAGACGGCAGGGTTTTAAACCGCCGTGTAGAGATCAAGCTTAATAACTAAGCGCGTATATTTCAATTTGTCGCGCGGTTCGACTCACCCGACCATCGCTTTGCTCGGTCTGCCCTCTCTTCAGCTTTGCTGGAAAGAGGGGCGGGAGATTTTTCAACTCCCTCTTTCCGCCGCAGGCGAAGAGAGGGATGTCAAGCGTAGCGATGACAGGGTGAGTCGATGACAATGCTGCCGAAGCAACAGATTGAAATGCTATCTCAATAAATCTTCTTCAACCCCATATAAAAGCCCGGTAATTAAAATTACCGGGCTTTTATGCTTTACAGGGGCAACCATTAAGCTTTTTAACCCGTAATGACTTTGAAAAGAGGCAAGATATAAGAATCAAGAACCAAGACAGGAAAACAACCACATCGTTTTTCTTAATTCTTGACTCTCGATTCTTGACTCTAATACCCCGAATGAAGCATATTATAAAAGGCATTTTAACGCTGCTGAATGCGCAGGAGAAAAAACAATTGGGCAAACTCATCCTGCTCGATCTGTTGATCAGCGCGCTTGATATTGCTTTTCTGGGAGGACTTTTGTTGGTGATCGGTTTTTACACTTCCACCAAAACCATTAATACCAGCTTTACGTTTTTACCGGTTGGCTGGTTCAATAAAAATTCTATATTGCTCATCAGTGTATTCCTTGTTCTTTTCAGTTTCAAAAACTGGATAGGCTACCTGATCATGCGTTTTCAGCACCATTTTTTTTATGGTGTGGCCTCGCGCTTATCGAAAAAAAACATTATCCATTATCTGAAGTCTGATTACCTGAACTTTGTTAATGTCGATTCCTCCATCCATATCCGGCAGATCAGTCAGCAGCCTATTGAGTTTAGCCATTACATTCTCACCAATGTGCAGCAAGTTATTTCGCAGGGTATCCTCATTTTATTTACGGTTTGTGCTATACTCATTTATCAGCCCACACTATTTTTATTATTGCTGCTGTTGCTATTGCCCCCGGTGGTTTTACTGGCCTACTTTATCCGGAAACGGTCGAAACAGATCAGGGTGAGCACTAAACAAGCCAGCGAAAAAACCATCCAACACTTACAGGAATCCTTAGCAGGCTTTGTAGAGAGCAATATTTATAACAAAAGCGACTTTTTCACCAATCGCTATCACAGCTATCAGCAACAGTTAAATGATAACCTGGCCGGCCAACAAACTTTACAGGCATTGCCATCGCGCCTGGTAGAGATCTTCGCGGTACTGGGTTTCTTTATATTGGTGCTGATCAATAAATACTGGACTAATAAGCCGGTAATTGACCTGCTGACCATTGGTGTTTTTATGGCTGCTGCCTACAAGATCATCCCTGGTATTATCAAAATACTGAACAGTACCGGGCAAATTAAAACTTATGAATTTACACTGAATGATCTGCTTACGGTAGAAACCTCACCTAAATCCTCTCCAAAGGAGAGGACTTTACCTGACTCTTTTTTAGGCTCCCTCTCCTTTGGAGAGGGTTGGGGTGAGGTCAGCTCCATTAAATTTGATAACATCAGCTTCCGATATAAAGATCATCAGATCTTAAAAAATTGCAGTTTCAGTATTAGCAAGGGCGATCTGGCGGGGATATCGGCTGTGTCTGGCAGGGGTAAAACAACACTCATCAACCTGTTATTAGGCTTTCTGGTGCCGGATGCCGGCGATATCCTGATCAATGACCAGGCAACAGGTACCATCACCCTAAAACGGTATTGGAGCAGGATAGCTTATGTGAAGCAACAGGGTTATTTTATTCATGATACTATCCTTAAAAACATTACGCTGAGCGACGAGGAAAGCGATCCGGAAAAGCTGGCGGAGGCCATCGCGATATGCGGACTTAACCCATTATTAAACGGCAATGCCGAAGGGCTGTACCGGACGATCCGGGAAAACGGGAAAAACCTGAGTGGCGGCCAGCGCCAACGCATCCTGCTTGCCCGGGCACTGTATCATGATTTTGATGTACTGATACTGGATGAACCTTTTGGCGAAATGGATCAGCAAGCCGAGGAAGCTATTTTGATACAACTGCAACGATTGGCCGCTTTGGGCAAGATCATCTTTTTTATCACCCATAATACCGCAAGTCTTAACTACTGCAACAAACTGATAACGCTGGAATGACTAAACAAAAAACCATAGTGATATTGAGTCCCGGTTTTCCGGCTGATGAAAACGATACTACCTGCATACCGTCTATGCAGATCTTTGTAAAAGGGTTGAAGCAAAATAAACCTGGGGTGCATATCGTAGTGGTGAGTTTTCAATATCCGTTTAAAGCTTCACGGTATCATTGGAACGGGGTTGAGGTGATCGCATTAGCTGGCAAGGGTAAAGGACAATTGTTCAGGTTAATTACCTGGCGGCGTGTATGGCAAACGCTCAAACAATTGCATAGCCGATATGAACTGGTGGGGCTATTGAGCTTTTGGATGGGCGAAGCCGCATATATGGGTAAACGTTTTTCCAAAAGATACAATTTGCCGCATTATACCTGGCTGCTTGGCCAGGACGCC
>Ga0105239_10003415_pt1 | contig 19474 bp, 16 predicted proteins | sample KBSC44metaG_FD_92761 | JGI IMG/M metagenome (GOLD analysis project Ga0105239, IMG submission 92761) | Corn rhizosphere microbial communities from Kellogg Biological Station, Michigan, USA - KBS C4-4 metaG | ecosystem: Host-associated > Plants > Roots > Rhizosphere > Soil | place: Michigan, USA...
AGTGTCTTCTCCCAACGACGATGGATCTTTCGCTCTGCCGCGCTCTCCATCATGCACTCCACTGGTGTATCATCACTGGTGGCTCTATCGCTGAAGCAGACCGAGATCTCATCCATGGCCATGTCCATGGTGTGTGGGGAGGGTTCAGATTTGCTGACGTAGCCTGACACCTTCATGAGAAAGGTCGCACGCTGGGGCGTAGCAGTGATTTCCATCACAACCTCGGTGGGGTATCTCGAGCCTGAATCGAGCCAGCTTGTTGAGCTGAGGAGGAGATCCCAACGACTGACATCATGCCAACGCTGGTCAATCATTGAGTTGTACGCGGAAAATATGTGGGGTGGCCAAATTGCTTTCAGCGAAATTGGGTGTAGACATTGTTTGAAGGTGGACGACATTTTAATGGAGAGGCCTAGGAAATCCATGTCTTGGTCCTTTGGGTCTGCTGCAATGTAGATAGACCGGGGCTTGCATTCAGTGAAAAGATCTGGGTCCGCTTGAATCGGCTCTCTGTATCTAGAGCGGTAATATATGCTCTGAGAGCGCTCGTCCCTATTGTCGAGCAAAAGCGGAATGGCGAAAATTCTGCGACGGTTCTCTGGTGAGCAGTCCAGGGGCATCAACACCCCACCCAACTTGGCATCGCCAAATGGCAAACATTTTGCAACCATCTGGATGCCCAGATTTGTGATCGAGTAATGAGATGCAACAAAGGCGCAGGTGTTGCGTCTTGGCAATGTGCCCTGTGAAGAGGCAAAACACGAAGGGGAGCCCGCCAGTATGCTCGAGTGTCGAGATCCAATTCGGGAACGCGAAATGCCACTGCCGTCGCCGTTCCGCAGGCGAGGAGCGGCTTCAGTCCATGCAAACAATGAATGATCGTCCGACGTGCGTATGATCTCTTCTTGCAAACGCATGAACGCGCGCCCACCTTCTCCGTAAAGCAGAGACATATTGACATCAAAGATTCCAAGCAGGCAGTAAGCTTCATCTTCTTTCCGTGTGGTGATGCGTTTCGACGCCCAACTCATTTTCATCGCGACTCCAGCTTCAGAAATTTCCATACCCCGAATATAGCAATTAGGAATACCAGTTATGCTTGACAGACGTTCTGCCCACCGCATTTCATCTTCTTCTTCTTGTTTGCTCACGATTTCGTGAAGCCCCCTCTGAAGGTGTGCGATCGGCGTCCAGTCGCAATTGTAAAAAGCGATCATTTCAGGAGCCAAGAGCTCCTGTAGTGTCCATCCCCTGGTAAACCAACGACTACTGTCAATCTCGGCTGACGAAATGTCTGCATCCCGGACATCCGCCAAGTATACGAAGCAGACTTTAGCATTTTTGTACCAAGCAAACATGGAATTGATTGCCTCTGAAAGCTCCGCACTGCTGCTTTTATCGATGTTGCAAGTGTCTATCCATATATATTTGCAGCCATAGGTGATAGCTACCTCACAGCAGTCGTCGACTTTGCTTGAACCGAGTTTAACAACACCCTCAGATTCAAGGGATCTATAACTCCTTGAGTGCTGATTTTCTAGCTTGGTGAATTGTTGCTGGCGGGATGCGCCAGACGCTGCATCGATACCAGGGATTCCTTTAGGAAAATTACCAAGATTAGCAGCGCGATTAATGTGGAATTGCCGCAGGCCATCGAAGGTAAGCTCATTCTTTCCCCAGGTGGGAGACAGGACTGCATATGCAGGTATATCACTTTCATAAAATTCCTCCAGTTCCTTGGTCTTCACGTTGAGTAGCCGCATAGTACTGAACGTTGACCCAGTTACCGCCCTTACTCGCCTGCTGTTGAAGAAAGACCGGTGTCACGCACACGACAAACTTCTGCAACTTGCGGGAGCTGCAGAGTTCGATTTCGAAAATATAACAGTGCTCAACCAATATCTTTCGTAGGCAGAGAACAAGGATTCTCGTCAACGATAGTGTTAAAACAGATACACCTTCGAGTGACCAACAAACTCCAATGTGCCTCCAACTCTGCTAGTTGAGCAGCCTAAGGACATCAGGAGATATATATGAGTATTGTGTGTTTACCAGTCATAGAAAATGAACATTTTAAGGTCGAACGAAAGTGATCACACCGCCTTTGAATGATATTTCATGGACGATGGTGAGTGTACGTGGCAAAAGTTGAGGCTGAGGCTGAGTCTTGACGATCCAGGCCAAGAAACCAAAGTCCCTCGACCTCGCTTGATCTTGGGAAGAGTAGGTACATAGCAATTGGCAGTGGTAGGGCGATGCCTAGAGCCGAAGCTCAACACCCAAGTTGCCCGAACCCAATTGAGTCGAGCGTGACTGGATAATAGGCGAGTAGAGAGGTGAGCCGCAGGTGAGAAGAAGGGTGGGAGGTTGGCGAGCCCGTAGGCTGCTGGCTATCAAAGCGGCATTTTTGGGGGTGGGCTGCACGTGAGGTTTCTGCAGTTTTTACTTTCTTTTCTCCTGCCATTATTTAGCACTGGGTGAGTACCATGCCATCTATGTACCATCATTGGTCATCATCTGGCAACGCCGAGGAAGGTGTGCCGAGCAACAGCCTCGTTGGCAAGGCTGCCGATGAGGAGTGCTCTGTGATCCGAGGTGCTGTGGAACCGTTGGGTAGGAAAGAGTGCTTTGTTCTCTCGTGGCCAGTACGAGGGTTCTATCTCATATATATAAAAACGCTTTTACTCTCTATCTTTACATTCGCGCCGATATCGCCGTCGCTCTGCACCACACTGTTTAAGTGTTTAGTTGGGAGTTTGATTGAGAGTTAGGAGTTTGATTGGGACCTTGAGAGTGGTTGGCGTCCTAGAACAGCATCTCAGTCTTGGGGTAGGATAATCCAACAGGAACTGAGCACAGAGTATTATGCAGCAATCCAATTATGAGGGCGTGTTCGCAAGATGGTACTCACCACTTTAGTGGCAATGGCAATTGTGGAGTCAATCAGCACAGGATACATCCGGCCGAGCAGTTCGAGCGCATTAATAGAAAGGGGGCCGGGTTGGGACCCCCAAGCAGCTCGAACGGATCCCATCGTCCAAAGTCGACGAAAGTTGGTGTTGTGAATGAAGAGAAAGAGAAAGAAGACCGAGGATGAGCAAAGCGGCGAGCGGCTAATCAGATTAGAATGAAAGAGAATAGATTTTCGCATAATAATAGCACGACCTAGGTCCATATGTAGGATAATGACGGAAGACAAGCGGGTCCAGCACGGTGATATATAGTAGACACCAGTATATAGTACTGGTAATTAACATTTCCCTCCTTGTGATGGATGGATCTCATGGGATGGAAGGTGTCTACCTATGTACTAGGTTATGTACCCTTCCCCCCTATCTGTATCTATCTAGTTAGGCCTTGAGGGTGGACGACTATCTAATTCTACAGTACATACTACTATCGATATAGTTAGAGTATCTAGCGTCTCCAGAGTACGATATATATACTCTGTACTCTGCACGGGCTCAGCTTCCAGTAAAAGTACACATCTATCGTTCCGAGAGGGAGAGAGGTGTGTCGTGCGGTGCCATCCTAGTATGCCATGCAATCCAATGTACTCCGTCCGTACGGCGCCAATGGTATCCGAAAAGATCGCAGCGCGAGTACTATGTCTTGGTTATAGGGTAGATGGCAGCACTGACATGGCAAGGCGAGTGTAGGGAGGGAGGGAAGTGCTGCCACGAGACACGGATTCAACAGTATACGATGGAAGGACTGAGGCACTCTTTCTGTTTGTAAACCAATTCAATTCCTCGATCATCAATTAAAGACCTTCCTTCCTCCCCCCTTTCCCAGAAAGTCCAAGTTTCTCATCTTGCTCTCTGCTATGTTTACTATCTTTGATCTTGAACAGAACAAAAGCGTTCCTCTATCCCTGTCAACTAGATCAATTGAATCCAACCTGGGGCTATCGAAGAAAAGTTTCAGCCCATCCCAACTGTAGAAACGCCCCTAAATCGAGGAATCACAAGCGGTGGTACTCCCAACAACCTCCTCACGTCCCCGGGACTCTGATTACAAAGGAACTCGAGAGTCAAACTAGAGTCCCTTTCCCGTGATAATCAACCTCGAGGAAAATAAAACATAAAAGAATTTGCTATGCTAGCAATGACCACCCCCCCTCAGGTCTTCCTTCCCAAGACGCCGAACACCTTACTTTGAAGTTAGTCGTAATTGAAAATGCAGAATAAGAGGGCTTTTTATAAATGTACACCGGGTGGGACTTTCGCCACACCCAAAACTCTTCGTGCCGCCGTCTAGCAACGAAAAAAATGCTTGAATGCACATGTACTATCAGAGTCGTAGAAATCGTGAGTGTATTGATGATGACGTGAATGCTCACTGATGCGATCCAAAACCAATGCTGATAGCTGGCATTTCCCTGGTATCCAAATACAAAGGCATTGCATTGGATCTAGAAGAAATGAGTGTAGACTTTGGATGTCTCATGCACCTCCATCTCCTGGAATTTGAGTTAGTGGATATTCAAGATTTGAAAGTTGTAGCGACCCATTCTTACCATTTTGAAGGTGTTTAGCTCCTCTTTGATCTGTTGTGCCAGCATTGGAGTCAGACGGTTGCAGGTCGCAATGTCTCCTCGGCGATCATACTCAGCACTCGGCCAGGTATCATGAAACTGAATTCGTGGACTGAAGGAGATGTTTCGGAGCAGAGTTGCCGGTGTCATGGCAGGATTTTTGGAGTCGAGACTTCCGAGTCTGGCCATAGAAGAGAAATAATCGTCATGGTCATTGGTTTCGATGGTAACGGAATCGGTTCGTCGATGACCCGAACGTGGTGGGTCATCAGCCGGGGTGCTTGGTGCACTGGATCTGGGCGAATCATTGACGTGAGGGATTTGGGGAAGATTGAAATCCGGCGATTTGTAGTCGTATGCTTTAATCTTGGGCGACGCTTGATTTGAGTCGTTGCGCTTCAGGATGCCCTTCTTGATAGTAGCCAACACTTCAGCACGCTCCCTCTCACCGCCAACAATGCTGCGACGGGATCTTGCATCACTAGAGACTGTGCCGCTGTCGAAAGACAATTTTGCATCCACTGAATTGCGCTCTAATTTGGGATATCCAGTGCCACCTCCAGCCTGATCGTGAGGGTTTGCGTTCACATTGACCTTTTCACGCTCGGCTTCGACCGTAACCATAGAGACCTGAGCAGCAGGGGCCTCGTCAATGGGTCCATCGGCAGCGGGGACACCAATCACTGATTTCGGTCGAAAGAGGCCGACAAGAGAGCGCGTGCCCTTCTTGACGCCCTTGCCCATTTTGCGGAGCATGATAGACGCCGAAGAGGCTGTAGATGAGATGGACAGATTATCGGTGGAACCAGTGAAGAATTGTCCTTGGCCAGAATAGATGCTCTCACCCAAACCAGCAGCCTCTTGCTTTTCAGCGATTCGGGCCTGTTCTGGTTCCAACTCACCCTCATATTTGGAAGTCCGCTTTGCTGCTGTGGGGGTTTTGTTTGCCAAACTCTTTTCATGGTTGTTTTGTGCCGTGGCTTTTCGTAGCTCTGCAGCACTGCCAAATGAGAATGCTCTTCGTAGTTTGGATTTGGATTTCTTGGCATCTTTTTGACTCAAAGCGGCAAGCTGCTCTGCAGCAGGGCTCGGGGATGGCTGTGAATGATTGAAGGATGATGCTGCAGGTGCTTGTTGTTTCCCATCCATGTGTTCTGAGGTGAGGTTAACCGGGCGAGACAATGGAGAGGGTTGTCGAATGCTGGAATCTCGAGTGTGGGAATGGGCGGTAAGTCGAGTTTCCTGCCTTAAACCAGTTGCCGAGCCTATGGTTGAAGTTATGGGGCTAACGGTTGGTTGGTCGGCTCGAGCCTAGAGATGGTTAAAAATGGTCATTTGAAACAGGGGTGTAGCAACATCAACGTACCGATCCTGGCCGCGAGGAGCGCCCTGATCTTGATGAGGCTCTACTATCTGAGCTTGCCGTGTGTGAATGAGTTGGTCGTTGCGGTTGTGCAAAGCTTGGTTGTGCCTGTTGTGCCGGGGCTGCTGGCACTGTCTGCTGCTGGGGCAGAAATGAATTCGGGTGAGGAGAAGACGAGTCTTGAGTATCGGTGGAATGAATCAAGCCAGCAGTCTCGATGTTACCTAGACTACGCCGTCGGTATCTCGCTGCCAGATCAGCTGGTTGGGTTCTTCCCACATGCAGATCGTCTGCACTAGAATTTTTGCTCCCGGATGGGCCGTAAGTAGAGCCCCGGTACGAAGTCTGCGAACTCAAAGATGGGGTACTGCTCGACTGAGAGGGATGACTGTAGAGCGAGCCAACCGCGGCCATGCCTGAGCCAGAGGGCAGGGCAGAACCCGCTGAAAGACGGTTTGGACCACTCTCCCCATCGACTCGCTTGCCAGCATTTCTTCGATACCGATCCGGGGACGGTCTTGCCCCTGCCACAGCAGATGGAGCTGGCCCCATGAGCGAACCAGTGGTCTGTAGTACAGGGAGTCCTATCGACAGCCGGCTTCCAACATCGATCTGTGGAAGGGTGGTAGGTGAGCCTGGTTGAGAAGAGGCTTGAGAGGCTTGAGGAACTTTGGGAGCCGAAGTTGATCTTCCTGCACTGCCAGGGGCGGCACGGGATGTCGCCGAGAGTTGAGGAGTTGAAGTGAAGGCATAAGGTGCCACTGGCCCGGTGGCAGGTAGCCCCCGATAGCCAGTTGCTGGAAGATTATTATATCGGCTACCTTGGAAGTTTCTCGACTGCGACTGCGAGGCATGAGGGGAATAGCCCCCGGAGGAACCTGGGCGGCCGATCATTGTGACGGTGGTCGTTTGTACAGGTAGTGTTTGGACCAAAGCAGCCATCTTTTCCTTTTGGTTCGGTTGAGATGGAGATGTGTTGTTCTAACCGAACAGGAGAAGCGGAGACTCAGGTCTCTTGAGTTTTGAGTGCTGATTTTGATTTGGCAGGATCAAGGGATAATTCAACGGGGTTGCTGGCTGACTCGCTGGCTGTGGCTTAACCGTCAGGTAAATTCATTCGACAAGCCCAACAGGTGAGATACCGGGCGTAGAGTGGGAGGGATGTACCTGATGTTACTCTATTGGGAGGTTTCACCACTGGACATGGGCAGATCAGGAGCTGGTCAAAACTGAATTGTTCGAGTAGGGATTTTTGTTCAAGAGTCGACAGGAACGAATGGAAGTTGATTAAGAAGTGTATAATATCGAAGAGAGGGGTTGTAGAAACGAAGGAGCGAAAAGAGGAACCGACAAGGGAACTGAGCTCGGGAGGGATGTATGCTATGTCCCTATGTCCCTTGTGTCCTGAGCTCACGAAACGAATGTGAGAACCGCGTCCAGGGGCGTTTCTGAAGGACAGAACGAGGCGAGACAAGTGCTGGAGAGAGGGGAAGGCGACTGGAAACAAAGGTGGATGAACAAAAGAGTCGGAAGAGAAGGGAGAAGGATGGATGATGAATAGGATGGTGGTGGTGATTGAGGATTGGTTGTGTGGAGGAATGAACTGAGAGGAGGAAGGAAGAAAGTTCGTAGTCAGTTGCCAGCGCCAGGACCAGAGCCAGTGAGTGGGTGATGAGGTGGTGCATCAGTGACGGGAGGAGTGGTGGTGGGAGGACGTGATGTTTGGTAATGGTGGTAATGGGTTAGGGTGGGCACTAAGGGTTAACGTAAAGGCCCAAGGGCCTTCGTCGGGTTATGCCAGTGCCAAAAGACAAGGCCGAGGGGCCCTTGGGGGGGCGGTGGGTGAGCCATTGCTGGTACTTTCGAGGACAAGTCCTCCGTCTGTATGGATGGATACCCGGTAATACGGCCTACTTGGGTACTCGTTGTAACTGGTGTCGCCGGGGCTCCCAGGTGGGTTAGGCACCGACAGCTAAGCTGCACCAGTGTCAGTTAACAGGCACTTTTGGCAGCCAAGTGTCCTGGGCCAGGAGAGGGAAATGGGAGGGGCCCCCGCTAGGCGTGCTTAGGCTCCTTTAGGCACGGTTAGGGGGGGCTAAGGGTGGACTTCAGCAGGCGAGAGGGCAGATCTGAGGCCCAGGAGGGGCGACGTATACAGGGCTCTCGTTCGCTCTCTCGCGTTTCCCCCTTTGCAAGTGCAGCGACGCGGTGCGGCCAAGTAAAAGTGGGAGATGGCATGACTGCACCTCAACATGGTCCAAGCTTCTAGCCAGGCTTGCCTGACTTGGAATGTGTGTGGGTTTATACAGAACGCGATTCCTGGTCCGCTGCACATTTTTATTTGTTGTTTCTGGAGTTGTGGTCACGGCGGTGCGCCTCTCCTCCTGCATCATTGCTTGTTAGTAGTGGTCCCTCCGAACCCAAGACTCGTACAGTTTTCGACGTGTAAGTTGTCAGTGGGAGCAGACCTGCCACCATGTGCGCTGTCTCCTCGTCATGCCTACGGAGTCTGGAGAAGCCATCTTGGATATATCCATCCTCGGTCTTTTGGGCCACCCTGGGACTACGGACTCTGGTCGGTGACTCTTATTTGCTGCGGACCAGGTCCAAGGTAAGGTCGCCGCCCGGACGAGTCGTCATCGGACAAAGTCAAGCAAGCATCCAGAATGGAGCCAGGGTCGCCATCTCGAGCGATCAGTTCTGACCAGTTCCGACCGGGACTGCAAGCGAAGGAATGACCGTCAGAGACGATCCGTGGAGCCAAGTCAACAGATGGTTTCTCCTGTTGGAAGAGGCGCAGTCCTGGCGGTCCTGGCGATCCAAGCCATGGGCCCATGGACCAGATGATTGGATTCTTGAAATCTGAGGCTCGCATCTGCCAGTCAGCGTTTCTGTGGGGCTCTGCCGTGCGGGCGCTTTAACCTCCTTTCAGCCACGCCCGCCCCTGGAAACAATATTAAATACTCCGTACTGACTGGCCAATTTGTACGAGGTACGTGTACTCCGTCCTCGGTCCTCGAAAGGAGAAACAAGTTGCTGTATCTGCACGCAAAGAGAAAGTCCAGCTTTTACAGCGCGTTGCATCTCTAGTTCTTTGCCTCTCTGCATAGAAGTGGGCAGGCAGATGGAGCCCTCGGTACCTCTGGAGCGATGGCTACTGGGCCAGGTCCTCCGTAGCACCGCAGGCATCAGGGGTCGATATATCCGTATACACAGAGGGACCGACGATGGGAGCCTACTCGCACAGAGGACCATGCACAGATCGGTCATAACATCAGTGCCTTGTAATCAATCCTCCCTTTGCCCCTCGCAACGTTGTAACATTGATCGGCGGCTGAAGCAAAGTACCGACTGGCACACCCAAAAGAATTAAATTACACCAGGCGTCCTCCTTGCACGCTTCTGCATATCCAACCCGGAAGCCATGGCTTCGCTATGCCCTGTCTGCCATGGCGCCCGCATTTCGCTGCTTCAGACTGCAAATTTGACTTGCCTTGTGGTGTTGCCCATTTGGGATTGTGACTTGTTCAATAATACGAGGACTCCGTGCCCCCCGTCATTGATAATAATGATCGTATTTGACTCCCCACCTGGGCAGGGGTACCTGAGGACCCCGTACGAGGAAGCTATAGGTACTCCGTTCTCAGGATGGGCCTTTGCCGTGGCTCACAGAGTCACGACGCACAGCATGTCGGCTTTTCCTGGATCCCTGGGGCATGTTCCATGTTATGTACTGTACAAATGCTTGCAAGGACCCGTTTTGGCACGAACGGCTACTTACTCTTGTGCTTCCCCAGGTCTCTCCAGGCTCCCTAGCATGGCGAGGATGAGTGTGGCCAACACGATGCATCCTCCGATCATCTCATCGATCCGAAGCACTCGTGCGGAATACGGAGTACTCTGTACTACCATCTGGGGACTGACCCCAATTGTTGCGCGACCATTGACATACGACTCACGAGTACGGAGTACTGCGTACTATGTACCAGTTTGCTATCAATGATCAGTGCCAATTGAAAAGTCATGCATAATCCAAAGAAGCTGCCCCGACTACATGAACCAAATCCTCGATATTCGAATTGCCTACCGAGTCCCTGAGTTATGTATTAATTATGAAATTCTTTACAGCAGGCGTCGCTCGGGAACATCTGTAAATGCTCCTGCAGATCCCCGTCTATCTCTTGTCCGGCGTACCCTCCTCCTTCGGCTCCATTTAACTTCTGGCTTGAACTGCAACCATCAAGCATTCCGCGCCTAAAGGTTTGATCCCCACCAGCTGAGCTGCGAGTTGAGCCGAACAGAAGGACCAGGCATGGATTTTAACACCCAGCAGTCGACGGAGTACCTGGTGCAATTCTCGTCTCTTCGGCCTCTTGCCCGGGCCAGATCGATCTTGTAAAGCCACATGCCTCAGACAGCCCACTGGTTAACTCTCACATGCAGCCCGTGGGCAACTGGGCAAACTGCATCCATCTGATCATTGATATGCCGCCGCCTTCTGCATGAATGTTTCATGTGCATCGTACTAAACGCCTGTTAAGCGAACCGGCGCGATGCAAATACCTGTGTCCCCAACGCTAAAGCTCCACTTGACTCAGAATGCTGCTCGGTAGGATATCTGGTTGTCAGTCGATCCAAAGTGCACTCTGCACAGAGTACCTGCTCTCTGGTGGTTCTATATTCCAAAGTGTCCTAAATTTCTTGGTTGAACAAGCAAGTCTCGGAGAATTTCTATGGGAGCTGATATGCCTAGAGCTAGCATCCTGGGGTTTTTCTTTTCCAACGCACGGGAGAGCAACAGAGAGGGACAGTGAGAGGACCCTGTGGAGTTGCTGACCGTGTGAGGATCGAACAATCGATGCTTGGCCCGAGGGTACAGTTTGCACCATCCAGGCACAGATACTTCATGGCCAACCATCCATCCCGCAGCCCTCAAGTGCGTGCATCTCGACCGTAGCTCCACTACTTAGGAAGGAGGAGGCAAAATATCCTGGGTCACTGAACGCTTGCCTCGCTCGGAATGAACATCAAGAAGGTGGTCTGATTTTCTGAGACTATCATGTGCAATGTAGCAACAAAATGTTCTCAAAGCAGTGACTGGGTCTATAGCAGGCCTCCTATGGTCACGGACGATATGAAAATCGTTGTCACCTGCCTGACTTGACGTCTACATACCTTTCAAGGCGTACACACACTCTCCCTCCTGTCCCACAATGGCATTTGAAAAGTGCGGGGAATCTCTACTCGTTTTTGTTGGGACATGGCGTTAGGGTCCAGGGAACACCGAGCACCACACGCCTATGGCTTATTCATTTGTTACGGCTACACTCTGGAGCCATGACTCGTGGGGTCTCGGGTGCTTCTAATTTCGAAAGTTCTAATATTATGATGTTTGATGTCATCCTCCTCCCTCCACATCCACTATACGGAGTAAATGCGAGTTAGCTAGTATTTTGCACTGGGATATGCCTGGCTTGTTCAATGTTAAACTACCGAGAACTCCTGCACAGTCATTGATGTGCTCCGTATTCAGCAGGGCAGGGATTTGGGGGCATGAGTGCTCCCCCAGATTCTATTCATGACCAGGGCCACTGGCACGGTAGAAAAAGGAGCATTGTGTAGGAAGTTATTGGCATTACATGAATACCACCAGTCTGCCGTGCTCCCCAAACTCTAACTCCCGAGGAAGAACCCTTCTTTGTGAGCTGATTCCTAAAAAGGGTTCTCCCTTTGTGTGAGGAACGACGTCCAAGGCGTGCTCGTCGGTCCTGACAAGTCCATAGGCACGAGGGGTTAGTTGCCCAGGTAGCACAGAGTCGATCGGTGGTGAGTTACGACTACATACGTATCAGCAGACCCTTCTGATAAGTTCAGGTCCCTGTCCCTGAAGAGATCTGAACTGAATCTCAGGAGGAAGAAGCTAAGAGATGATATGCATGGAATGGTGAAAGCGATTGGGTTCCATTATGATCATTGCAATCTCGGCTTCCGGCTTCCTTCTGCCAATTTCTGCTTCAGCTGTTGCCCACTGCCGTTGGTGTTGCGGCACAAGCTCTGAGCTTCGAAACAGCCATCGATGACAGCTGGACCCTGGTCCGCCGTGGCGTTGGAACAACTGTCATCTCGCTGCTTACTGTACGGAGCACGGAGTACTAACCATGGATACGTTGAGCCATCAGAATGTCAATCCTTCCTGTGAGTCTGTGACAGCCGTTTCGTAATTGCGGTGTCCCTCATCTATCCTTGGTCCTGGCTATGTACTCCCTACGAAGCACAGATATCGGTAATAATGAGCAACGGCTGGTTTCCCTGGGTAGCCGTACGCGCCGAAAAGCCACCATTCCCTCCCTAACCCGCCCCCAAATATGTCGATTTGATCACCCCCCCGAACCTCTCTCCTTAGGCACCCGTGCCCTAAAAATCTCGCTAGCATGAGAGGACACCACGGTTCGCAAACAGTACAAGTATCCCTAGGCTACCTGCCCCCTGTAAACTGAGCACAGGTACGGAGTATTTACTCCGTGCCAAAATATCTACGAGGAGAGGGCACCATCCATTTGATATGCTTACTACAAATGCCCAGTGCTCCATACTTTTGACATCGAACAACTACACGGACACTTGATCCTGTTGTTCTTGTTCATCTCGACCATGACACCCACCGCACTGGCCTCACCAGAGTGTTGTGGTACGCGGTTTGATGTGGTGCTGGTAAAACGTCTTGCTCACGGCAACCGTGTTTCAAGGATGTGCGAGGTTGAAATAGTCCAGGATACCCTGATTTGGATGACATACAGACCAGGTATTATCTTGGTGAATGGACTGAGCGAGTGCCTCGAGCCGCAAACTATTGCTTGACCAGAGTACGGCTACAGAGCACGATACTCTGTGCGCATTACCGCCTCCATGGTAATATTCAACCCTGGTTACCACGGGCATCCAGGAATTGCACCCTTCTTCCCGGCAACACTCTTCAATGAGACTCCCAGTCAGCACGAGTGCGATCGAGGCCTCCGTGCTACCACCAGCCCTTCAAAGCCAGCTTGAAGAATATGTGTCAATTACTCAAGCGTAGTTCTTGGTTATCGTCCTGCTGTGTGACTCCTTAGTCTCTGATCGCATCCTTACCTCGGGGTCATGTGCTCGCAGTGTTCATAGCAAAGGTTTTTGGATGAACCAACAGAGCGTGGCACGACAGCATGTCAACGATGTATCATCCGCCTACCGTTGATCCAATATCTTGAAGTCGGTGATCGGCACTTCGCCTTCCTGACCGACTCTTCCCTCCAGCCATGTTTGGAATCCAACGGGACGGTAGAGTCCTAGCATATCGGGACCTATCATCCACGAATCCCTTCTAACTGCCTGACGGCTTCTTAATCCAACCCGCCGGCAAGCGTGCAACAACGCACTTGCAGCCTTCATATCTTTCGGATTTGTGCAAGGTCAAATGCTCCTGTTTCTACTTGGCGGAAATGACGGACCTGCCACCAGATCATTTGTCTCGGCGAGCCCTGCATTTGTACTGCTAAAATAGCCACTCTTGGTGCATTTATCTAGCTTCAACCTGAGATGAGAGTAACAATCCCATGCCTTGGGTTTCAGCAATAGGCACCGCCCCAAAGGAGCTCATTTTCCACTATTCTACATCTCTGAAAAGGTGGGCTTTGGATATATCGAAATGTCGAAATGATTACCCAGAAAGGCTACAACCACGAGCCATTTGGAGATCTTCCATCAAGCCACCTGCGGCTGAGGAGCCGATCCTTAGTAAGGCCCCCCCATCGGTGCTCCATTCAAAGACTGGCCAAGCTTCGGTATTAGCGTGCTCGAATGCAAAGTCTAAACCCCTCTCAGAGTCCTGTGCGAGTTCGAGTAGACTAGGATGGGGATTTGGTTCCATCACGAAAGCCGGTTTCGTGTTGAGCTCTATTGTAGGGGATTTTCACGAGGCCAGTTAAACTCTGCGGCCGCGAAAGCAGACCTAACTCGAGGTCTAGATAACTACATATACATCAAGAAAGTATCCTCAACAATGCATCCTTCATCTTCTCACACAACGGTGATCCCGAGCATCCTCTTCCTTCTGCACAATCTCTCGCAGCCAACAGAATATTCATTGCCCATTTCTGTATAAATTGTTTCCCCTTTCGCAGCTATGCCTATCATTAGCAGAGTCATCAAAGGTGTTGGGGCAGGCATTGGCATGGCCCACGAAGCTGTTGCCGACCACAAGGAGAAGAAGGCTGCTAAGAACCGCGGAACCTCCCCTCACCCGCCAGGAGCCTCCACCGACGATAAGACGCAGCCACTTGGAAAAGAAAAGTCAAACGACGACCATGATTATTCTTCAAGCAGTAGTGATGAGTCTGATCTGGAAACGGATCGCGCTGAATGGGCTCTTGACGAAGCTGTCCAAGAGCTCGAGGAATCCCTCCCCACCTACAACGAATCGACAGCAGCAGCTTCTGCATCCCCCGAGGAAGTCGCAAACTCCTTTCTCGAGTCGCTTCAACTTTCCAAAGCACCCCAGCAAACCTACACGCCATTGCCAAATCCCGTGATTCTACCCCAGCGTCGACCAAAAGATAAGAGCCGTGGGTTTGTGCGCGCTTATGCGCCGCTCCTTGGAGAGTGCTCGGGTATTGACCAGAAGATGTTTATCGACTTCCTCAATGACTTCGACCGCGCCTCTCGTGCCAGCCCGGTCTTCGATGTAATCAACATAGCTTGTTTTGCGGTGGGATTCATCCCCAACCCAATCGCTATGGCCGTCACCACGGCAGTCTCAGTTGCCGCCGGCACAGCAAGGGAGATCCAGTCTCGATACCGCCGAAACACATACCTGGACCAGATCAACGAAGCCCTCTTCATGCCCCGCGGACTTTACTGTATGATCATGACCTTCAAGCCGGACAACCCGCACCAGCCTGTCCTGGACGTCGACGTCAGAAGCATGCAGTCCTCTGACCAGGCGCTTCTCAAAGCGACCTCTAACCCAGAGTCCGAGATTCGCGGGAAACTGAAACAAATCCGTCTTACCTCAGGGACAAGCAAAGGCGAGCTGTCTCTCCCGGAGTCTGCGCCGTTGATCTACCCAGCAGTGGACGCGGCGGCGAGGTCGGCGCTTGAAGCCGAAGGTGGTGCTGGGGCTGTTCCCCAAGAAAAGGAGCAAAACGCATTCAAGTCTGCCGGCGCGTTCATGGCCACCTACCTGGACCGACGCGCACAGGCGAGTTACACGGGGTCGAACCCGATGTCGAAGCTGGCGTCGCCGCCGCCCGAGAAAAAGTTTGCATCCCGCTATTCTGACCCCAACCACCCAGCGAACTCGGGCACGATTCTGGGTCTCCTCACAGGAGGTAAATTTGACCCCAAGGCCAAGCGTCGGGGCGAGCGCGCCCAGCGCCGTGCCCACAGGAGAGGCTACCACCTGAGTGAACAGGATGTGAAGAATGCGGAGATGGGAAGACTCCCAAAGAGGAGGAAGGGCCTCATTGGCCGCGTGTTGCACAAAGACGTCTTGTACCTCACCATCGTGAATTTGCCCAGCGAGAGCGAGATGAAGGAGTTGCAACAAGAATGGGATCGAATGAACGCGAAAACCCAAGGGTAATTTAGTGGGAGGTACTCCTTCCACTTGTGGGATTTATACTGTATGGTTATGTGGATATGTGATTTAGGTTGATAGCGGACGACATAATTTAAGGACTTGGATTTTTACTTTCAGGATTTGTCAAATCCAAGAAACCTCCCCCTCCCCCTTTCGTAATAACCATAATTAACCTAGAACTGACACTCTCTTATGAGGCTGCCTGTCCATGTATGTCATGACTTGAGTCCAGCCTTGACTGGCTTTCAGATATTCCGTGTCTCTAGGGCCCCCGAAAAGCCACAACCTTCCACAATATGCACTAGAGAAGAAGTAGTAGGGACGAACACCCTAGCCCTATCCATCATCATGGTCCGAATATACATGTTTAGAGGTCAACCTTGCCTGGCCGACTCTCGTACTCGTAGTAGGATCCGGCCTAGCTTGGGAGGGGCAGAGTCGCTCTAGCTGGTGGGAAACCGTTTGCTTGTTTTCCAGGGGACCAAGAAAAGGAGGCCGAGGGCTCCGCCAGCAACATCAATCAGCCTGTCACATCATGATACTGGACCTTGTTGCAATTGTACTCGTAAGCTCGACTCAGTCATTACCACGCTATCTGCGGATAGCTTCAGGAAAACAGATGGGGTCGCGCGTCGTCATGCTGGGAGGCCCTCTCTGGGGTCCGAGTCTGCGTCTGCCTTGCATCGCCTGATATCCAGAACCCTACTCGTAGACGACTGTCGTCATCGGAGAGTTCCGCGATCCTATGGAGCGTTGTCGCTCAACTGGAAAATCTGTGGTAACTTGTGATGCGCGCTTTCGCTAGCCATCTCCGAAACGGCCCGTTGCGTACCAGTACAAACAAAGAAGGGACATATAAAAAAGGGATTGAATGGATCCAGATATGGTGGCTTGTTGGGCAAGCGTGTTTGATGCTCAACAGCCTAATGAGGTGCTAAGCCTCCGGCTTATAGAGAAGCTCTAACCGAAGGATCAACTTTAAATTTGTCGGTGCAACACCCGTCGTGCTCGTACCCGTAAGTCGCAAACCCGTACTTCGTACGGAGTACTTTGCACTCCCCCGTCTGCCTGTACCGGCTATTCGTACTCGCTAGCACAGGCTTACAGTAGCTAGCCCTGCGAAGCCGGACAACACCTGGACTATTAACTAGCTGGGCATACGAGGTGAAGCCTTCACAGAGCCGAGGGAGGCCACCTCAATCCGCTCCTAGCCACCACAAAGAACGAGGCCAGCCGTGACGGTAACACCAGATCTGTGGCTTCTCGATCACATTAGAGACAACGAGTCCATTTGGTGCAGATTGGGCAAGCACCTCGTACAGCTGCTAGAGCCCATTTCTCTCCCTCCCTCCCGGTGTTGTTTGGTACCCGTTACTGGCAAGGTTGGTCGCGGGTATATTGACAGTTTCCTCTCCAACCTCACGATGGTTATTGGCCTGTGCTTTCAATAAACTTTAGGAGACGAGTCTTTCCCCCTCCCCGCCATGTCGACGGCTGGAACTCAGCTCTAATTAGCGGTTGGGGGCAGACCCAAAGATAGAAGGGGTCAGAATTCCGGAATTTCCTGCCCGTGGTCCCTTCCGGCGTTCAGTTTCAATTTACGAAAACTGCCGCTTTCGCACTTTTCCAAAGCAGCAAGCAGCAGAGATCTCTCCATTTGCGTGCGTGCGTGCGTATGCTGGAGTGGCTCTCACCTGATAGATCTTGGATCTTACTACATCCGGCCACGAGGCTCTCCTTCGAATTCGTATCCAGAATGCCATGTCGGAACATCCCTTGCAGGTCTCGCTAGCAGAGAAGCTTGATCTCATCCCAGCATTCGTCTCGATTAGTGAGTCACTTTCTACCCAATATCATTTTATCGGCGGCGTCAGCGTCTGCCGGGGGGAGCATTTCATTGACTGGTTTCATTGCGAATTGGTAGCCTTGGCAGCATCATACGCCGCTGTAGAGTACCCATTTCGGAGTTCGAACAAGGCAGACACGTTCTATCATCATGTCATCCATGCACTTGTGCGCAAGGTATGCAATGAGAAACCTGAAGACGAGGCCCAGTATTCAAGCCTTGTTGGGCTAACTTGGCGTACACTAGTTCTCGAAGCGACTGAGTGTCCCACAAGCTCGGTACGTTTCTAGCATGTCTCCTGGTTTTTTTTTCCCGTTTGCTACCGGTAGACACTGACCGTCGCCAACCGCGAATCAGATGGGTGGAACCTTCATTCAATGCTGCCTATCGAAGATGGTGTTCTGCACTTCACATCCACCCTGCTATCATTAGTATATCCCCTCAGACCAATGGCTTCTGGCTGGGGAGCCCAGACGCCAAAACGGTGTTGGTCTTCTTTCATGGTACGTATGCAGGCTTGATTCAATCATGGTCATGAGTCCGACGCTTACCATCTAACCAAAGGTGGTGGATTCGCCTTCCCGGCCAACGATGGCCATCTCAACTTTTTGAGTTCGGTCAGGGACTCCATGCGGGCACATGATCGATCGCTGTCGGTCCTCATGGTGGACTACCCGCTGACGCCGCTGATGACCTTTCCATCCCAATTTCAAGAGGCAGTCAATGCGGTCAGATACGTGGTGGAAACCTGCAACTACCGACCGTCCCAAATCATTCTCGGAGGCGACTCGGCGGGAGGAAATCTAGCTGCATCGGTGATTCTGCACTGTCTCCAGCCATCAGAGCATGTGCCTCCACTGAGTCTGGTGACACCAAAGAGCAAGTTCAAAGGCCTTGTTCTCGTCTCCCCATGGGTATCGTTTGACATCACACTGGCGAGCTTCACGCACAACCCGAATAAGGACTACATCCAAGCGGAGACCGAGAAACGCTGGAGTGATAGCTACCTCAGCCAGGGTGAACCATGCATCTACAACGAGCCGGGCCTCGCATCTGCCGCGGTGTGGAAGGACATGCCGGTGGAGGAGGTTCTCGTCACCGCGGGTGCTGATGAGCTCCTCGTCGACGGCATCACCAAATGGGTGGATAATATCAAGGTGCGTCTATTCAGTATTCGTTTGCTATAAGTTGCTGCCTGGGCAGGGCTGACTAAAACCGGCCGACTGACTGACGTTGAACCCACCTCCGATGGTATCACAGGTCCACAATACGAATGTCATGTACAACATCGCCCCGAACGAGCCCCACGAGGCTCCCATTATCTGGTCTGCGTTTGGTGATCGACACGTGACGGAAACGGAACGGAAGGTCGAAGGGTGGTTGCTATCCTTGTTTGAGAAGTCCGCAGATGGCTCAGAGTCCGTGATATTTTAATTACTTTCTGCGACTGATTAGTGTTTGATCCCTCGCCCATCCAGTCATCCATGAGGATTCGCCCTGAGTTACTTAATATCTGATTAAACGAAAAGAGGAGCCCGCGGGCGCCCAAGGAGTACGTGTCCCCAAGGCTAGTAGTGTAAAAAATCCTAGATGACCCCCCGCCAGGTTTCTGAGGGGAGCCAGGCATCAAGATCGAGATACCCATGCATCCATCCTACTACGGACGAGACGGTCCACCGGGTCGCACTTCATTTCTCACTCCTCGATCAAAGCTTTGTTTCCCTGGAAGGCTGCCTATTACTGATCACTCTCCTGCTCGTAATTAAGTTTGACTCTGTTCTCAGTAATGTCTGTACCTCGGGCTCGCCTCTAGCTGCTATCCGACGTTCGTGCCCGCGCAAGCAAGCCACGCACGCAACCCACATGCAGGTCAGCAAGGGTGCGTGCGCCTCGGTGGCTCACGGACAATGAATTGGTGAGTGTGTGCGTGAATAATAATACCTAATTTATTGTCTAAAGAGGGGCCCGCGCTCACCTTACTCCAACGAGTAACAATTGTACGGAGTACGAGTTACGGGCACGAGTACGGCCACAAGAGAGGAGTAACCGTGACATTCAAGACAGTTAGACTTTACGACCAAAATCACGGGCACGGGCATGGGCACGGGCACGGCC
>Ga0105239_10003417_pt1 | contig 19473 bp, 24 predicted proteins | sample KBSC44metaG_FD_92761 | JGI IMG/M metagenome (GOLD analysis project Ga0105239, IMG submission 92761) | Corn rhizosphere microbial communities from Kellogg Biological Station, Michigan, USA - KBS C4-4 metaG | ecosystem: Host-associated > Plants > Roots > Rhizosphere > Soil | place: Michigan, USA...
GGATCGAGCACCGGCGGAATCGAGATCTTGGTATCAGGCGTGCCCTTCAGCGTCTGCATCATCCAGGTTTGCTGGGTGTAGAGACCGGTCGCGATGACGCCGCGCGAGGGCGTGCAAGCCACGCCTGCGGTGAAATGCTGGCCGAATTTCACGCCGCGCTGCCAGAGCGAATATGTGTTCGGCATGAACTGGCGCAGAAAATCGTCGACCGTGTTCACGCCCGCGGGGAACACGCTCGGAAACCGCATCTCGTCGACCACGATGAAGAGAATGTTCGGCTGCCTACCATGCGCGGCATCGGCTTCGGCGAAAGGCTGGGAAAGCGCCAATCCAACGCCGCCTGCAGAGGCTTTCTTGATGAATTCACGACGATCCATGGACGCTCGCTCCGGATTTCCTGGCGAGCGGAACCTCAGGCACGCGCGGCGGATGCACAATGGCAAAAAATGGTCTAATTCCTTCCGCAACAGCGCGGTGATCACGGAATCCGGAATGCACGTCCGCAGCGAAGGCCTGGAATCGAGCTCTCGCGATGCGGAGAGCGGAGCGGCGATCGCATCGGAATCCAATATCGCGGAACTGATCGCCACCCCGGGCTTCGCGGACGCGGCGCGACTCATCGCGTCGCAGCTGATCGAGGATTATCTCGCAGACCGGGTTCTCAATCGCGTCTTCAACGATCGCGGCCGCTATCTCGCCGGACTCATCGCGCTCTATCTGCATCGCGTCCCTCTCGACGGCGAGGAGGATGCGGGGATTACCGTCGGCCGCATGAAGACGCTATGCATCCGCACCGGCGTCAGCAGCCCTGGCCGCGCCGTTGCCATCCTCAGCATCATGCGGTTCGGCGGTTACCTAAAGCCGTCGGAGTCCAGCCAGGACAGGCGCAGAACCCTCCTCGTTCCCACAGAGCGTTTTATCGCGTTACAAGAACGGCGTTGGCGTTTTCTGTTTGGTGCGATGGTGCAGTTAATGCCGGAAGCCCGCCGGGCACTCGAACTCTACATGCGGCCGGATTTCCAGGCCGCTTTTCTGAGCTGCGGCTTCGACACCTATATGGCCGGTTTCCGCTTTGTTTACAGCGCGCCGGAGCTCACGCCCTATTTCGAGCACCTCTCAGGCTTTCATATTCTGCTTCAGCTGCTCGCGAAGGCCGGCGGCAAAGCCGGTCCGGTTCCGCTTACGATCAGCGATCTCGCGTCGCAGTTCTGGGTGTCACGCGCACATGTACGCAAGGTGCTCACGCTCGCGACCACAGACGGCTTCATCGCGAGGACGACGGGCTCGCGCGACCCCATCATCGTACAGCTGGCACTCGCGGAGGTCATGAGCCGCTTCTTCGCGGGGACATTCCTCTTCGCCCGCCACTGTATCCGTCATGCGATCGACGCAATCGAAGCACCGACGCCGTGAGACGTTACATCCCGCAGGCAGCGTGGATGCGATCCAATGCCTGCCCGATGCCGTCCAGCAAATAGGTATCGTGGGTCGTGGTTCCGCGCTGGGAGACACCGGTGATGACGACCTGCACGCTGCGGCGCATGATGTCGGCGAGACGCGCCTCATCGGCAGGGTCCTTCACCCACGCGCTTCCCGCGCCACCATTGTCTCGTGTGAAGAACTCAACCTTCATGGAGCCGATCTGCGCCGTGACCGGGGCGCCGTCCTTGTACTTGTAGCCCGGAATGATCTGCATCTCGCCTTTCGCTTTGCGGCGGGGCCAGTCGCTGATCAGGAAATAGATCGGATCGCGCTTGGCCTTTGCCGGAACGCTCGCATGCGGTCGCGCCATGATGTAGCAGGTCTTGCCGTCGCTTGTGTCCGACTGAAATGCCGACCAGTCCTTAAAGGCGCCGAGCAGCGTCGGCGCGGTATCGGCCATCGCGGCAGTCGAAAAGACGGCTGCAAATCCACAAGCAAGCAAAACGCAAAAGCGCATAACGCTCCAACTCCCTGAAACAGCGGGTGCGAGAAGGCGACAGGAATCCGGCAGTTCTGTGGTCACGCCCGCACGCTCCCGGCTAAATGCCCGAACGCGGGGTGCGAGGCAAATTAATTCGTCACGTCAATGTGTTAACGGGCGGCGCGAATCTCGTCCTCGACCTCGCCCAGCCGGTCCTTGCCGAAGAAAAGTTCCTCGCCGACGAAGAAGCTGGGCGAGCCGAACACACCACGCGCCACCGCGGCTTCGGTCGTATCCATCAGCTTCTGCTTGATCTCCGGTGTCTGCGCAGCGGCTATCAGCGCGTCGGCGTCGAGACGGGATTCGAGCAGCGCCGTGCGGATCACCGCCGGGTCGTCCATCTTCTTCGGCGCTTCCCACATGTAATGGAACGCAGCCTTGACATAGGGCTTCAGCGTATTCATCTCCTTCGCGGCCGTCGCCATGCGCATGAGCGCGAGCGTGTTCACCGGAAAGTTCGGATTGAATTTGAACGTCGTGATGTTGTGGCGGCGGATGAAGCGTTCGGTCTACTTCATCTCATAGGCCATCTTTCCCTTCACATCGCCGAACGCGATCATGGGCGGCTTGTTGTTGGTGAGCTTGAAGATGCCGCCCAAAAGAACCGGTACGTAATCGAACTTCGCACCGGTGCGCGCCTCAATCTCCGGAAGCACCTTGTGTGCGAGATAGGCGTTGGGGCTGCCGAAATCGAACAGGAATTCGCAAGCTGCCATCACCATTTCTCCGCAAAGGGTCTCAAATCGAGTTCATGCGTCCAGCCATCGCGCGCCTGGCTGTGCAGATACCAATAGGCGTCGGCCACTGACTCCGGCTCCATGAGCGTGTCCGGCGGCAATGCATCGGGATCGCTGCCGCGCGCGCGGATGCGCTCCCGGACGAACTCCGTGTCCACGCCCGCATCGATGATGAGATGGGCGACATGGATGTTCTTGGGCCCCAGCTCGCGCGCCATCGACTGCGCTACCGCGCGCAGACCGAACTTGGCGCTCGCGAACGCGGCATAACCGATACCGCCGCGAAGACTCGCGGTTGCGCCGGTGAACAGGATCGTTCCCTTGCCGTGTGGCAGCATCAGTCTTGCGGCCTCGCGGCCCGTAAGGAAGCCGCCGTAGCACGCCATCTCCCAGACCTTACGGAACACCCGCTCGGTGGTTTCGAGCAGCGGGAAGTTCACATTGGCGCCGGGATTGAAGATGCAGACCTCCAGCGGCGCATGGGCGTCCGCTTCATTGAGGAAGGCGGTGATGTCCTCCTCCTTCCGCGCATCGAGTCCGCGCGCGACGCAAGCACCGCCTTCAGCCTCGATTTCGGCTTTGAGCTTGGCGAGTTTGTCTGCGGTCCGCCGCCCAGCGAAGATCGTATAGCCTTCGCGCGCGAAGCGTTTCGCGATGGCGGAGCCGATGAAGTCGCCCGCACCGATCACGGCACAGGTGGCGTTGCGTTGGGACATGCGTGCCTCCTCTCGGAAAGCTATTCCCTAAGGCCGTAGCCGGTCGCGAACAGGCGCCACAGCCAGAGGCTTAAGCCCACGATAAGCCCCAGCGTCAGCGCGTAGCCGACACCGGTTGGGCCTTCATGAAAGCCGATCATCGCGTGGCGCAATCCGTTGATCCAGTAGAAGAACGGGTTGGCATAGGCCAGGAAGCGCAAGTACGGCGGCAGCATGTTGATGGTCGAGAACACACCCCCGACCATCGACAACGGCACGATGAAGAACACGTTCAGGCTGTTGAGCTGCTCGAAATTCTGCGCCCACAACCCGATGATGAGGCCGAGCATTCCGAAGATCAGCGACACGGCCACAACCCAGAACAGGAACTCGCCGATATTTCCCAGCGAATGCACACCGAAACATGCCGCAATCACTAGGATGCCGATTGCCGTCATCACCGAGCGCAGGATGGTGCAGAAGAGCATTCCCACGATCATCTCGACATAGGAGAGCGGCGCGACCAGCGTTTCTTCGATATAGCGCATGAAGCGCTGGAAATAGATCTGCGCGGTCGACTGCAGGAAAGCGGCGTTGATGATGTTCATCATCAGAATGCCGGGCAGCACGAATTCGAGATAACGGTGGCCGCCGATTTCCTTGATCCGGCCGCCGAGCACAAATCCGAAGATGAAGATGAACAGGAGTGCCGAGATCCACGGCGCCACGAATGCCTGGATCGGCACGCGCATGATGCGCGAAACCTCGCGGCGGATCATGGTACCGAGGCCGATCCAGTTGATGCCCATCGGGGGCAGCGAAACCTCTTGCGTCGTCATGCGGCGGCTCCCGCGATGTGATCGGGCTCGGCGCCTGTGGCCGTCAGATAAGCCTGCTCTAACCCGCCCCCCGCCATAAACTCGGCCTTGGGTGCATTGCGCACGATGTTGCCCTTGGCCACCACGGCGATGGTGCGGCAGAGCCGTTCGATCTCTTCGAGATAATGCGAAGTGAGCAGGATGGTCTTGCCCGCGCGATTGATCTCCTGGAGGTAGCGCCACAGCTCGCGGCGCAATTCGACGTCCACACCTGCGGTCGGCTCATCGAGGATTAGCAGCTTCGGATCGTGGATCAGCGCGCGGCAGAGGATGACGCGGCGCTTGAGGCCACCCGACAATTCGCGGAATGGCTTGTTCGCATGCTCGGTCAGATCGAACTGCTCGATCAACATGTCGGAGCGGCGCTTGCGGTCCGCGGCATGCATCCCAAAATAGCCGCCCATCCAGTCAATGATCTGGCGCGGCGTCGCGAACTGGTCGACGTTGAACTCCTGGGGACTGAGGCCCACCAGCCGACGCGCCTCGCGATAATTCTTCACCGCATCGATGCCGAATATCTCGATCGTGCCGGACGTCACGGTCGCGATGCCCGTGACGCAGTGAATGGTCGTGGACTTGCCCGCTCCGTTGGGCCCGAGGAAGCCGAAGAAATCGCCCTCCTCGATGGTCATGGAGAGGTCGTCCACCGCGACGGTGCCGCGGCGATAGACCTTGCGGAGATGGGAAATCGAGAGGGCTGCGGGCATATTCGCTGAATCGGGAATTCAACGCTCAAAAATCAGAAAACCGCCGCCCCGGCAAGGCCGGATCGGTCAACCCCGTGTCCTGACACGAACAATCGGTGCACCCCATTGATGGGCGGGTGGAATTTCGGGCGCCTCGCGTCCGGGGGCCAGGGGCCGCGAGCCATACCCACCCGTGCTGATCAGCCGGTCATAGAGCACGATCGCCCCGGCCATCCCGACATTGATCGAGAAGCGCGTCGGAATTTTCACGACAAATTCGCAACGCTTGAGAACCTCGGCCGAAAGCGACATGCGCTCTGCGCCAAACACATAGGCGGCACGCAGCGGATGGCGGAAGCGCGGCAGTTCCACCGCATCGTCGGTGATCTCCACACCCACCAGCCTGCAGCCAACGGGCAACCGGAAATCGTCCGCGGAACGGAACGCGTAAACCGGAATCGCGCCCTGCGCGTTGGACGTGTCGGATTGCGCGTCGGAGAGCTTCACCTGCGCGTTTATGGAAAAGAAGAAGCTTGCGTCGAACGCATGAGCGATACGCATAAGATTGCCGAGATTCATCGGCTTGGAGATGCCATCGGCTCCCACCGCGAAATAGCCGCGCATGCACCATTCCCGCTTCGACAAGGATCAGGCGAACCGCTATTCATAAAGCCATGGCCAATCCCATTCTAGTCGAGGTGACGCGCGGATCGCTGGTGGAAAGCATCCATCGCGGCTCGATCGCCATTGCCGATGCCGAGGGCAGAATTGTTTTTGCGGCCGGCGACCTGGAAACGCCGGTCTATCCGCGCTCCTCGCTGAAGCCGATCCAGGCATTGCCGCTGGTGGAATCGGGCGCGGCGGAAGCTTTCGGCCTCAACGACGAGGAAATCGCGCTCGCCTGCGCGTCGCATTCGGGCGAGCCGATGCACACCACACGCGTGGCGGCGTGGCTCGCGCGGATCGGCTGTAACGAAACGGATCTCGCCTGCGGAGCGCACCCCTCGCGCTACGAACCAGTCGCCGAAGACATGATCCGCCGCGGCGAACAGCCGACGCGCATCCACAACAACTGTTCCGGCAAGCATACCGGCTTCCTCACCGTGGCGCGGCACTGGGACATCGCTACGTCCGGCTATGAGCGTCACGATCATCCCGTGCAGCGCGCGGTGGCCAAAGCGCTATCGGAACTGGCGGATGTCGACGACAACATGCCGTGGGGCATCGATGGCTGCGCGGCGCCCAATTTCGCCGTGCCGCTCCGCGCGCAAGCCCGAGCGTTTGCGAAGTTTGCTGCTCCCGACGGATTGCCAACGAATCGCGCGAATGCCTGCCGCCGCATCGTGCGCGCGATGATGGCGCATCCCGAACTCGTTTCCGGCACCGGGCGTGCGTGCGCGATCCTGATGCGCAGCGCCAAGGGCCGCGCCGCCGTCAAGACCGGTGCCGAAGGATTTTTCGCCGCCATGATACCGGAACGCGGTCTTGGCATCGCGCTCAAGATCGACGACGGCGCCGGACGCGCGGCGGAGACCGTCATGGCGGCGATTATGGACAAGCTCGGCGTGCTGGGCGACGACCGCGCCGCGTGCGGAATCCTGAACGCACCCATCCTCAACACCCGCGGCGCCACCGTCGGCGAACGCCGGATGGCGCCGGCGCTTGTGGAGGCTCGGGTCGGGATTTAGTGCGCCGCAGCCTTGGCGGCGTCCGCAGCCGCCTTGTCAGCCTTCTGCATCTCGGGGGTATAGGCTTCGACCGTCCTGATCGCACATCGCTGCGGACCCGTCGGATCGCCGGTGAAGACCGTGTCGCCCGGGCTCACACAGCTCAGACCGGTACCGCCAAACACCTTGAAGCCGAGACGCTGCTTGAACGTCAGCCCGATGCATTTGCTTAAGAGCGTGAGCTTGAACTTCTTGTGCAGATCGTCCTCGACGATCAGCGTCGTGTCGTTTGGCGCATTCCAGTTGTAGATCTGGTCCTGCCTCAGACACGCCTTCTGCGCCAATGCGCTGGTCGCGACGAAGACGACCCCTAGGGTGGCAAGTGCAATTCTCAATGTCATGATCGATCGGTCCTCTAAACAGAAGACCCCTCCCGCAAGGGATTATACGCCAGAAGGGCAGATTTCCGCCGCGAAAAGTTCTCCGGGCTTGGCGCGCGTACACCCCTTGCCTATGGTTTGTTCACGAAATCCCGGAGTGAATTCCCGATGAAAGCCATGCTGTGCAAGGAATATGGCCCGCCTGAAACGCTGGTGCTGAGCGACGTGCCCTCGCCCCAGGTCGGTCCCGGTCAGGTCGTGGTGAGCGTGAAGGCCTGCGGCGTCAACTTTCCCGACGTGCTGATCATCGAGAACAAATACCAGTTCAAGCCACCGCTGCCTTTCGCACCGGGTGCCGAGATCGCCGGCGTCGTGAAGGCGCTGGGCGAAGGTGTCACGCGCGTCAAGGTCGGCGACCGCGTGATCGCCTCCGTCGGCAATGGCGGGATGCAGGAGGAAGTGGTGGTCGATCCGAACCGCTGCATCCCAATGCCGGACGGCATGGATTTCGAAACCGGCGCGGGGCTGATCCTCACTTACGGCACGTCGCACTACGCGCTCAAGGATCGCGCGAAGCTGCGCGAAGGCGAGACGCTTGTGGTGCTCGGCGCGGCAGGTGGTGTCGGCCTTGCGGCGGTTGAGCTCGGCAAGGCCATGGGCGCGCGCGTGATCGCGGGTGCGTCGAGCCAGGAGAAGGTCGATCTTGCGAAGAGGCACGGTGCCGATGACGGCTTCGTCTATGCGTCCGGCAAGCTTTCGCGCGACCAGCAGAAGGAATTCTCCGAGCAGATCAAGACCGCGACCGGCGGCAAGGGCGCGGACGTCCTCTACGATCCCGTCGGCGGCGACTATGCCGAACCGGCCGTGCGCGCGATGAACTGGGAAGGCCGCTATCTCGTGATCGGCTTCACCGCGGGCATCCCGAGCGTTCCGCTGAACCTGACGCTTTTAAAGAGCTGCGACATCCAGGGCGTGTTCTGGGGTGCCTTTACCGCACGCAATCCGAAGCGCAACCAGGAACATCTGGCCGAGATCATGCGTTGGACAGTCGAGGGTAAGATCAAACCATACATCTCGGCGCGCTTTCCACTGGCGCGCGCGGGGGAGGCCATTCGCATGCTCGCCGACCGCAAGGCACAGGGCAAAGTCATCGTGACGATGGGATGAGTGACGCCACCGTGGATCGGCCATCGCTGCGCCAGCGGCTGCGCTCGGTCGCGCTGCTGAACCAGCTCGGCCCGGGCCTCATCACGGGCGCGGCTGATGACGATCCGAGTGGTATCGCAACCTATAGCCAGAGCGGCGCGCAATTCGGCTTCGGCCTTCTGTGGACGCTGGTTCTCACCTTTCCGCTGATGGCGGCGATCCAGCTCGTCAGCGCTCATATCGGCCGCATCACGGGACAGGGGCTCGCGCGCAACATGGCCGACGTGATGCCGCGCTATCTCGTGACGGCGCTGGTGGCGCTGCTCTTTCTCGCCAACACGATCAATGTCGGCGCTGATGTCGCGGCGATGGGCGAGGCTGCGCAGCTGGTGGCGGGCTTCGGCGCGCACGAGTTCACGATCCTGTTCGCCGTGACCTCCGTGCTGCTGCAGATGTTCGTCTCCTACAAGCGCTATGCGCGGTTCTTGACCGTGCTGACGCTGAGCCTGCTCGCCTATGTTGCCGTAGTGTTCATGCTGAAGCTCAATTGGGCGGATGTCGGCCTCGGTGTTATCGGATTGCACACCCATCTTTCCAAGGATGCGGCCACCACCATCGTCGCCATCTTCGGCACGACGATCAGTCCCTATCTCTTCTTCTGGCAGAGTTCAGAAGAAGTCGAGGAACTGAACCATCACCCGAGCGAACATCCGCTTCGCGACAAGCCGGCCGAGGCGCCCCGCGCCTTCGCGCGCATGCGTACCGACACGGTCGTCGGCATGGCCGTTTCCAATCTCGTGGGACTGGCCATCATGATCTCGACTGCGGCAACGCTGCACGCCGCGGGCAAGACCGACATCCAGACCGCCGCCGACGCCGCGCGCGCACTCGAGCCGCTCGCGGGCAAGTTCGCGTTCCTGCTGTTCAGCCTCGGCATCATCGGGACGGGGCTTCTCGCCATCCCGGTGCTGGCAGGATCGGCCGCTTATGCGGTCGGCGAGACGCGCGGCTGGAAGACCGGGCTCGACAACAAGCCCTGGGAGGCCGTCGGCTTCTATTCGGTGATCGGCGCTGCGGTCACGCTCGGACTCGTGATCGATTATTCAGGGCTCGACCCGATCAAGGCGCTCTACTGGAGTGCGGTCGTGAACGGCGTTATCGCCGTGCCGATGATGGCCGCGATGATGGTCGTCGCCGGCAACAAGAAGAAGATGGGCGAATTCACCGCCGGTCCGACCTTGACCATTCTCGGCTGGGCCTCGACGGCCGTGATGGCGGCTGCAGCGGTGACAATGACCGTCGTTGCGATATAGAGTATTTCGTTTGAAATTCGCCGTCTGGTTACATGAAATCGTTTGCCATCTCTGTTTGGTTTGTTTTGTTCGCGACATCCGCTGCTGCGGGCGACCGCTACGCGAACGTGCACAGCGTCGCAATCGTATCCGTGATTGGCGATTTCGTTGCGATGAGCAACGATTCTGTGTTTACCGGCACAGAAAATGCCTGCCTCATAAGTACCAGCGACTGGCGGCTCGACGACGCGATCACCGAACGAATTGGCGCTCTATTATCGCCTCGGTTCGCCGTTAAATCCGTCACCTTCGACAGAGCGCAACTCTTCAATTTGCGAGACTCGGAACGAAACCTACGGCGGTACATAACCACCTTGCCGACCGACAATGGCGTTGATGCCTATATCATCGTCAGCAAGCGCTATTTGACGGCGTCAGCTGGCCACGCACCAGAGATCTTTGGCCTCACGGTTTTGAACAGAGCGATCGGAGGACCCGGTGTCTTCGCCTTGTATAAAATCGATGTCTTAGACGCGAAGTCCGGCAAACAACTCGCGTTCGCATTCGGCCATACCGGCGTGGGCATGCTGAACTTTACTGAGGTCGTGGAGGACGTGGACAAGAGCTATTGGTCTGCGACCCCTTCCGAGTTTTCCGCCGAACAAAAGCAAAAGCTCAAATCCCTCATTTCCCGGATAACGTTGAACAGTCTTCCCTATGCGCTCTACACTGCCGATCTCATTCCAAATATTCCTCCGGCGACGCCGGTATCGTCCTCACCTTAAGAGGGAAACATGTCTGTTCTGGGCTGGATCTTCTTCGGGTTGATTACGGGTTTCATAGCGAGCAAGATCGTCAGCAACCAAGGTCAGGGCTGCCTGGTGGATATCGCGCTCGGCCTCGTGGGCGCGGTCGTCGGCGGTGCGCTGTTTGCGGCGCTCGGCGACCAGGTGTTCATGCAGTTTGACCTGAAATCGATGTTCGTCGCGATTATCGGCGCGGTTGTCGTCCTTGTACTCTACCACACGCTGACCGGAAGACGGCCGCTGCGCTGACGCGTGCCATGAAGACGCGCGCCGGGCCTTCCGCTTCCCTTAAGACCGTCGTCGGGAGGCTCGCCAAACTCTACCGCCCAGCCGACCCGCTGACCGACCCGCTCGCGATCCTCGTGTGGGAAAACATCGGCTATCTCATCGACGATGCCCTACGCGCAGAGCTATTTGCCGAATTCACAAAGAAGATCGGGCTCACGGCGCACCGCATCGCCAACGCGCCGATGCCGATCCTGAGCGACATAGCAAAGCGCGGCGGCATGCATCCGCAGAAACGCGCGGAGCGGCTTATCGACATTGGACGGCTTGCCATCCGCGAATGCGATGGCGACATCGTAGGCAAGCTTCACGCATTGCCGCTGCCAAAGGCGCGCGGCTTGCTCAAGAAGTTCCCGTCGATCGGCGACCCCGGTGCCGACCGGATTCTCCTGTTCTCCGGCGTTGCGCCACAGCCTTGCCTTGAGTCGAACGGGCTCCGCGCCTTGGTGCGCCTGGGTTTCTGCGCCGAGGGGAAATCCTATGCGCAAACCTACAAAGGCGCGATCGCGGCGCTAACCGCCGAAGGCTCGAGCGACGCAGAATGGCTAAAGCGCGCCTACCTGGTCCTGCGCGAGCACGGCAAGTCGTTGTGCAAACGCTCTGCGCCTCTGTGCGAACCCTGCCCGCTCGACGCGGTCTGCGCGCACCGGCCAGTTACAACGAGGATGTAGTGATAGGCGACGCGAACGCAGAAGCGGGAAAACTTTAGGTAGATTACTTGTCGGAAATACGTCTAAGTTGACACCCGGAAATGCCGATTCGCATTCCCGAAGAGGAATCGATGCGGCAAACTGCAGCCCAGCCAAAATCCTCGCACGCATCTTCGAGCCACGCGACACGTCCTCCATTCATTGCGCCGACGCGGCAGACCGCGACTGTCATGCGTCAACCGGATCATTCTCGCACGACCGCCCAAGCGTCCAAGGAAGACGCCAAAACGTCCGGCGCCGCGTCAGCTGCTGTCGCCGACGCCGTGGCCGTCCAAAAGAAGATACCGAAGCTTCAAGCCACCTTGGGCAAGTACAAAAATCGCGCCATGCCCACTCCAAAAAAAACAGAACTGAATCAGACTATTCTCGAACTAAATCAAAAGCTGCATTCTATCGATAGTTTTCCCAAGGTGTTTTCCATAGCTGTGCCGCTGGCGGAGTCGGGTGCAGGGCTCGTAGCGGTTCTCGAGGTTATTGCGACCGTTCTGGAGATCATCGTGGCGGCCGTACTATGGGAATTGATATTGGTCATATTGATCATTGTACTGATCATATGGCTCATCGCGAAGATCGTAGACCTGATAACGACCTATGCGGAGAGACTGACGGCATGCATCGAACGCTGTCATAAAATCCTTGAAAGGCCATCGCGAGGAAGAAAGCCTCAGCAACGGAATACAGATGATTTCAACAAATGCGTGAATGATTGCATGGCTGATTGATCGCCACACGCACAATCCATCCTGTTCGGGCCCGTACCCTTTGCTGCACGCTTATCTGGCCAGGAACGCGACAATCAGCCCGGTCGTCGCCTGCGGGTTCTCCTCCATGACCCAATGGCCGGATGCGGGAACTGTGCCGCTGGTGACATTCGTCGCGACCTGGTCGAGATCCGCCTTCATCGTAAGGCCATAGGATTTCTCCGCACCCAGTGCGAGGACCGGCATGGTCAGCTTTCCTTTTGCGAGCAAGGCGCGGTTGTCGATACCATCCTGCGGGAAGGCTTTGAACTGCTCGGACGAGTCGTGCATCGCGTGTGGCTTGCCGTACAGCGCCGCGTAGTGCGCGCGCGTCGCTTCGTCGATGTGGGCGGGATTGGCTGACAGCTCATTGTAAAAGCGGTCGAGGAAGATGCGTTCCCGGCCTGCGACCAGACGTTCCTCGTCCGGGCCATAAAAGTTGAAATGCCAGGTCTTGGGGTTGACGAGCTGGTCCTGCCAGATCTGTCCGATGCCGGGCAGCGGTGCATCGATCACGACCCACTTCGTGATACGCGCGGGATATTGCGCGGCGAGTGCGTAGCCAACCATGTTGCCGATGTCGTGGGTCACAAGATCGGCCTTTTCGATCTTCAGTGCGTCCATCACGCCCGCGATGTCGCGCGCCTCATTGGTTTTGGTGTAGCCGGTGTCCGGATGATCCGAGAGCCCCATGCCGCGCAGGTCGGACACGATGACGGTATGGTTCTTTGAAAGCTCAGCCGCCACAGGCGCCCACATGTCGCCGGTATCCGCGAAACCATGCAGCATCACGACGGCCGGCCCTTTTCCGCCGACCCGGACATAGAGGTGCGTGCCATTGGTGGACATCAGTTTTGCGTGAAAGCCCGCTGGAAACCGGGTCACGCCGGCCTGAACGGGCGCCGCCGCCATAACCGCACAAAAGGCCATCAGAAATCGCTTCATAATATTTCCCTTATCGGTCCCGATCGCTGCTACCTTCTCAAAGCCCGCCGATAGCGGCAAGGTGCCTGCACAGGGCATAACAGTGGGGAGGACATCATGGGTATTATCGCATGGCTCGTTCTGGGCCTGATCGCCGGGTTCATCGCCAGCAAAGTGGTCAATAAGACCGGCGAGGGACTGATCTTGGATATCGTGCTCGGCATTGTGGGCGCGGTGGTCGGCGGATGGCTGTTCACGCGTCTCGGGTATGCCGGTGTCACTGGCTTCAACATCTACAGCATGTTGGTCGCTGTGGTCGGCGCCATCGTGGTGCTGCTGATCTATCACATGGTGGTCCGGCGGGCGTAGGCGACAGCTAGCGAACACACTGCAGGAACGCGCCGAGCGCGATCGCATCCGCTCGGTGTGGGAATGCTGACGACGAACTCCAAGGTCTATTCCGCAGCGTCCTTGGGCAGATAGATTTCCCCACCATGGGAGCGGAATTCATCCGCCTTCTTCGCCATCGCGGCGCGGATTTCGGCGGTGGAGAGCGTGTCGTTCTGGCCTTTGGCGGCGTCGCGGACTTCCTGGCTGATCTTCATCGAGCAGAATTTGGGGCCGCACATCGAGCAGAAATGCGCGACCTTGGCGCCATCGGCCGGCAGCGTCTCGTCATGGAAGGCCTGCGCGGTTTCCGGATCGAGGGCGAGCGCGAACTGGTCGCGCCAGCGGAATTCGAAGCGCGCCTTGCTCATCGCATCGTCCCAGATGCGTGCGGCGGGATGACCCTTGGCGAGATCGGCGGCATGCGCGGCGATGCGATAGGCGATCACGCCAGCCTTCACGTCGTCGCGGTCGGGAAGCCCCAGATGCTCTTTCGGCGTCACATAGCAAAGCATCGCGCAGCCGAACCAGCCGATCATCGCGGCGCCGATGCCAGAGGTGATGTGGTCGTAGCCCGGTGCGACATCGGTCACCAGCGGCCCGAGCGTATAGAACGGCGCCTCGTCGCAGGCGGCGAGCTGGCGGTCCATGTTCTCCTTGATCTTGTGCATCGGCACATGGCCGGGGCCTTCGATCATCACCTGCACATCGTGGCGTTGGGCAATTTTGTTCAGTTCGCCCAGCGTTTCGAGCTCGGCGAACTGCGCCGCGTCGTTGGCATCCGCTGTCGAACCCGGACGCAGACCGTCCCCCAGCGAGAACGACACGTCGTATTGCTTCAAGAGCTCACAGATTTCCTCGAAATGCGTGTAGAGGAAATTTTCCTTGTGACGCGCAAGGCACCATTTCGCGAGGATCGAGCCGCCGCGCGACACGATGCCGGTCACGCGCTCCGCCGTCAGCGGGATGTGCGCGAGCCTGACGCCGGCATGCACAGTGAAATAATCGACGCCCTGCTCGCACTGCTCGATCAACGTGTCGCGATAGATATCCCAGGTGAGCTCTTCGGCGACGCCGCCGACCTTCTCCAACGCCTGGTAGATCGGCACGGTGCCGATCGGCACTGGCGAATTTCGCACGATCCATTCGCGGATGGTGTGGATGTGGCGGCCGGTGGACAGGTCCATCACCGTGTCCGCGCCCCAGCGGATCGCCCACACCAGCTTGTCGACCTCTTCCGCCACCCCAGAGGTGACGATGGAATTGCCGATATTGGCGTTGACCTTGGTCAGGAAGTTGCGGCCGATAATCATCGGCTCGGTCTCGGGGTGATTGATGTTGGCTGGGATGATGGCGCGGCCGCGCGCGACTTCGCTGCGCACGAACTCCGCCGTGATCTCCTGCGGAATGTTTGCGCCGAAGGAGTTTCCATCCGCGAGCGCGGAACGCCCGAGGTTCTCGCGCGCCGCGACGAACTTCATCTCCTCGGTGATGATGCCCTGACGGGCATAGTGGAGCTGGCTGACGTTCCGGCCCGCTTTCGCGCGAAGGGGCTTGAGGCCCGACCGGTCGAACTGCGCGACCGAAAGCAACTCGCCGCGCTTCAGCCCGTCGTCTTCCGGCTTGCGGGCGCGGCCCTCGTATTCCTCGACATCGCCACGCGCCAGAATCCATTCGCGGCGGCGCGCGCCCAAACCCTTCTCGATATCGATCTTCGCGGATTCGTCCGTGTAAGGACCGGACGTGTCGTACAGGCGCACGCTCGGTTCGCCACCGGATAGCGCAATCTCGCGAAACGGAACACCCTCAACGTTGATCTTCCGCGAGCCCGGCAGGGCGCCGCGCGTAATTTCCAAAACTTTTTGATTCAGGACGGGCTTGTTCATCGGACCTCTCCCTACGCCGGTTCGAGCCGGATCAGGTTCGAAGGGTCACGCACCATCGCGCTTCTCAGCTCCGTTTTGCGGAGCACCCCTGGGACGTGCAACTATATATTCCCCAACCGCGGACCGCAAATAGACCGCCTCCCCGTCATCGCCGTGAACACAGGAACCGACGTGCCGCAGAAGTCCACGGGAAAACAGGCGCTCATCCACAACATTCAACTGCTCCGTTTCGTCGCCGCGCTTTCCGTGGCGTTCCTGCATGCCAGTGACGAGAGCGGGCTCAGGCTGCCGGTGTCGTTCGGCGGGTCCGGGGTGGACATTTTCTTCGTCATCAGCGGCTTCATCATCGCTTACATCACGTTCCACAGCCCAAGGCATTTCTGGATGAAGCGGTTGATCCGGATCGTCCCGTTCTATTGGACGGCCACGCTCGGCATCTTCGTCGTGGCGCTTTTAGCCCCTTCCGTGCTTCACCACACCAGAGCCGACCCCGTCTGGCTGGCCTTCTCGCTGTTCTTCATCCCGCACGACTCGCCCAACGGCGTCCATCCGCTTCTGGGGCTCGGCTGGACGCTGAACTATGAAATGTACTTCTACGCCATTTTTGCGGTTGCCCTGTTCCTGTCGCGGGCCCGTGCCGCGTATCTGTCCGCCGCCGCGATCCTCATCGTCCTTGCGGCAATCCAGTTCATCGCGCCTGCATCGCCGGCAGAAGCATTCTACGGCAACCCGATCGTGCTTGAATTCGTCTGGGGCATTCTTGTCTTCGAGTTGTTCCGGCGCGGTTCCTGGATGACCACGCCGTCGCGGCGCGGTGCCGGCTTTGGCCTTGTGCTCATAGTCCTCACGCTCGCGCTGATCTGGCTGCCGTTCCAAGAAGTCTATCGGATCGATCCACTGCGCTTGACGGCGGGCGTGGCCGCCGCGATCGTTGTTACGATGTTCCTTGTGCTGGAGAAGCGTTACGGCATCGCGGCCCGGAATTCGTTTGTGCTGCTGGTCGGCGAGGCTTCGTATGTCCTCTATCTCATACACCCCTACGTCATGTTCGGCGTGTTGCGCTTAATCATCGGTCCTGCACAGCACCTGCCCACCTGGTCAGGCTGGTTTCTGGCCGCTTTGCTGCTGGCGGCCGCAACCGGTACGGCGATCGCGATCCATCTCTGGTTTGAGGTGCCCGCCATGAACTGGCTCAGGCGAAAGCTGATCGGTGAGCCGCGCCCCGCGATCTTCCAGCCAGCCGATGCCTAAGGACGCGCGTGGCGTGGCTGATAGAGTCCGAGCTTGCCGCCGCCAGGCAACGTCAGCCGCGTGAGACGGCCCCAGCCTTGCACGCTCGGTTCCTCGCACGCGACACCGGCCTTTTTCAGCTGCGTCATCTCCAGATCGAGATCGTTGGTCATGAGATAGAGTTCGTGCAGGTCGTTTTCGTCGGAGGGATGGACCGCGCACTCCGCGGGCGGCAGTTTGAAGATCAGCCAGCCATGGCCGACATCGACATTGCCGAATTTGAGCACGTTCTTGAAGAACGCTTTATCCGCCTCGGCGTCCTTCGAATAGATGATGACATGTGCACCGTCGATCATGGCTCCCTCCATCTGGCATGCCAGCAATTAAACCCCACTTCGGCGCCAGCGCCCAAATGTGTTAGCGTAGCATGACACATGCCGGGCGGCGGCGCCGGATATGGGATGATTGGTCATGCGCAAACACCCAGCCATTCCCATCTTCAAGGCGTTCGGCGTGCCGCTCCGGCTCGTCGTGTTCCAGCGCGTCGCGCGGCGGCCCGCGACCGCGAGCGAACTCGCAAAGGAGTTGCCCGTCGGCCGCGCCGCCGTCGTGCAGCATCTCACGGTGCTGAGGAAACTCGGGCTGGTGGACGCCACGACCGAAGGCCGCAACCGCATCTATCGCACCACAAGTGCTGGCCTTACACCGTTGCGCGAATGGCTGGAGGTTTACGGCCGATGATCGTACGCCGCGCCACAACAGCCGATGCCGAAGCCGCTGCGCGTGTCTTCACAGCATCCTTCGCGAGCATGACCTTCGTACCGAAGATCCATACCAGCGAGGAGGATCGCGCCTTCGTGCGCGATCTGATCGCGGACAAGGAGGTCTGGGTCGCGGAGCACGATAATCGCATCCTCGGCCTCGCCTGCTGGCATGATGGCTGGCTAGAGCAGCTCTATGTCGATCCGGCGCACCACAACGGCGGAACGGGCACGGCGTTGCTCACGCGGGTGATGAAGGAGCACGCTGAAGGGTTCCAGCTCTGGACGTTCCAGGCCAATGCCGGCGTACGGCGCTTCTATGAACGTCACGGCTTCGTTGCGGTCGGTTTCACCGATGGCCGCGGCAACGAAGAAAATACACCGGATGTCCGCTACACGTGGCCCTGCAGGAACGGCAACAGCGCCGCGAAATAAGCGTCCTGGTCGTCATACATGCATAGATGGCTGCCCTTCGCGCTGATCCATGTCTTCGCGCCGGGAATGAGGCGGCCTTCGCGGCGAATCTGGTCCGGGTCCATCTCGTCGTTCTGCGCCCCCATGACGAGCGTAGGCGTTTTGATCTGGGATAAGTCTTTCCAGCGGTCCCAGTTCTTCAGATTGCCGGTGATCACGAACTCATTCGGGCCCTGCATGACGTTGTAGATGTGCTGGTTGGCGTGCGTGAAGCTGCGCGCGACGGGTTCCGGCCAATCCTTCAGGCGGAGCACATGCTCGGCATAGACCTTGTTCATCACGCTCTGATAAGCGGGATCGTCCGTCTTGCCGAGCTTTTCGTATTTCGTGAGCGTCGCCTGATCGGCCGGCGGCAGCGCGCGGCGAATGGCGTTGGCGTGCTCGATATAGGCCGGAATGCTTGCCGTCATATCAGAGATGACGAGACGGCTCAGATGCTTTCCATATTTGAGCGCGTATTCGATCGCGAGCATCCCGCCCCAGGAATGGCCGTAGAGGATGAAGTTCTCGAGGCCGAGGCCTTTGCGCACCGCTTCGACCTCATCGGTGTAACGCGCGATGGTCCAGAGCCTGTCGTCGTTCGGATGATCCGAATTCCCGCAGCCGAGCTGGTCGTAATGATACATCTCGATCCCGGCCGCGGGCAGGAAGTCCTCGAAGCATTCGAGATATTCGTGGTTGAAGCCCGGCCCGCCATGCAGCAGCAGAACCTTGATCGGCGACCGGCCGATGCGCTTGGTCCAGACATTGTGGCCGCCACCGATCGGGATCATGCGCGCGCCGCCGGTCTTGACTTCCGCAGCCACACGCGTCGAGGAAAGCGCAAGAGCCGATGCAGCGCCTGATAGAAACGTCCGTCGCTCGATCATGTTGCCCCCCAGCAAAATTCAGTTCACGACGATGCGAACTGCCGGAATTCGGAAATCACAGCTTTCACTGCCGCGTTCACGATCTTCTCGCCGGCCTCGACGGACGCCTGCGACGGATCGGAGCCGATGCGGCCATCGGGGAAGCGGCGGCGATAGTCCTCGGCATCGAAGATCGGACCGACCGGTGCGATCTTCGGTGTCATGGTCACGCTCTTCTGCGCTTCGGGATAACCGAAATAGGTGACGGAGACTTCCGACGGTGTCGCGTGATGGCCCTCGCCCACCGGAAAGAGCTGGCGGCAAAGATCGCCGACGCCGGCAAGCTCCCACCAGTTGCGCAGCGTACAGCGCAGCGGCGGATGGTTCGAGCCTGCGCGGTCGAAGGTGATGGCGTGATACATCTCGCTGAACGCGGCGTTGATCGTGTTGATGTTGCCGCCATGGCCGTTCAGCCAATAGAGGCGCTCGAAGCCGTGGCGCGTCAGCGACTGCGCCCAGTCGAGCATCGCCGCGATCATGGTCGAGGGGCGGAGCGTGATCGTGCCCGGGAACGCCATGTGATGCTGCGCCTGGCCGACATTGAAGGTCGGACCGACCAGGATGCCGCTCTCGTCACCCGCGCGCTTGGCGATGATCTCCGGGCAGAGCGCGTCGGTGCCGAGCAGGCCGTTGGGCCCATGCTGCTCCGTCGAACCGATGGGAATGAGAATGGCCTTCGAGGTCTCAAGATATTTGCCGATTTCGGGCCAGGAGGAGAGATGGAGTTGCATATTAAACTGTTCCTTAGGAGTCGCGCGCTGGAGCGACCAAAGATGAGACTAGACCTAGCAACGCCAGTGCTGAAATAGCAACGATTGATACAAGATCATACGCTGATGTGTCCGCGATTCGGTTTCTCGCATCGCTGCCATGAGCAAACAGGCTGGCAAAAAGCTCCAGCGCAACAATCCAAAAGCC
>Ga0105239_10003418_pt1 | contig 19466 bp, 18 predicted proteins | sample KBSC44metaG_FD_92761 | JGI IMG/M metagenome (GOLD analysis project Ga0105239, IMG submission 92761) | Corn rhizosphere microbial communities from Kellogg Biological Station, Michigan, USA - KBS C4-4 metaG | ecosystem: Host-associated > Plants > Roots > Rhizosphere > Soil | place: Michigan, USA...
GGACAACGGCATGATGGACCGGCCGGCCGAACAGCAGGCCCGCATCGGCGACACGCTCCGCCAGCTCGGAATGTCCATGGGCGTATTCGTGCTCAACTTCGACCACTGGCCCGTAAGCACCTCCCTCTGCTCAGGCGACGCCACATGGCGGGAGAAATTCCTAAAAGCCTGCCGCGAAGCCGTCGACACGGCCCGCCGCTGCAATGGAAAATATATTACCGTTGTCCCCGGCAATTATGACCACAAGCTCGATATGGGTTACCAGACCGCCAACGTCATCGATACGATCCGGAGAGGATGCGAGATCCTGGAACCCCATGGCCTCGTCATGGTGCTGGAGGCGCTCAGCGACACCCCCGAACTTTTCCTGCGCCACCCCGACCAGACCTATATGATCTGTGAAGCCGTCAATAGCCCTTCCTGTAAATACCTCTTCGACATGTATCACATGCAGCGCAACGACGGCGACCTCATCACCAACATCGACCGCGCCTACAAACACATTGCCTATTTTCAGATCGGCGACAACCCGGGCCGCAAAGAGCCCGGCACCGGCGAAATGAACTACCGCAACATCTTTAAGCACATCTATGAAAAAGGCTACAAAGGCGTCCTCGGAATGGAACACGGAATGGCCGGCACCGGCACAGAGGGAGAATCAGCCCTGATAAAAGCCTATCGCGAAGCCGACAACTTTCTATAACTATGAATAAATTTTCCCGCACGGCCGTCGCCACGATCGGCCTGCTCATGACTTTATCCCTCCACGCCCAGCAATCCCTCAGTGACTCCATCAACTCGCTGGCCAGCGCCGCCCAGGGCCATGTCGGCACATTTATGCAGGACCTCGGGACAGGCGATAGCACCACGACCAACGACCAGGACCACTACCCCATGCAGAGCGTCTTCAAATTCCCCCTCGCCCTCTATGTCCTGGACCAGGTCGACAAAGGAAAACTGTCGCTTACAACGCCCATCGACATCCGAAAAAGCGAATGGGCCAGGATGTACAGCCCCCTGCTCAACAAATACCAGAAGGAGCATTTTACGCTGACGGTGGAAGAGGTGCTCGCCCCCACTGTCGGCTCCAGCGACAACGTAGGCTGCGACCTCCTGTTCCGCCTGATCGGCGGCCCCGCCAGGGTCAACGACTATATACACGGCTTGGGCATCCGCGACATCAGCATCGTCTATACCGAGGTGGGAATGGCCGGGGACTGGAACAACCAATATTCCAACTGGTGCCGCCCCTCGGCTATGGGCCAGCTGCTCCGGCGCTTCTATAAAGGTGAGCTGCTCAGCCCGGCCAGCACCAGCCTGCTGCTCAAATGGATGACGGAGTCCAGTTCGCCCCGCCGGATAGGCGGCATGCTGCCCGAAGGGACAGTCGTCGCCCACAAGACCGGTACTTCCAACACCAATGCTGCCGGCGTCACCGCCGCTACAAATGACGTTGGCATCATCACCCTGCCCAATGGACACCACCTGGTCATGGTCGTCTACGTGGCCGACGCCAGGGCCAGTGACGATATCCGCCTGAGAACCATATCCCAGATAGGCCTGGCAGGCTATAACCACTACGCAAACCGGTAGGGCGTCCCGGCCCCCGCCACTTTTTTCAAAAAAATTTGGTGATTCGATAAAATGGTGTAATTTTGTCTAACACTGTTACAAAATGTAACGGAGGTAGAAAATGGGAATTACAGATCGAAAACTAAGGCAAAAAGAAGAGGTCCGGGCCAGCATCCTGGATACGGCCTGGGAAATGGTCGTCACCGAAGGGTGGCACTCTTTCTCTATCCGGAAGATTGCCGACGCGATCGAATACAGCGTCCCGGTCATCTACAGCCATTTTGAAAATAAAGACGCTATCCTATTGGAATTCAATAAAAAAGGATTCCAATTGCTGGCCGAAGCCCTGGCAGAGGCCAAGAAGGGACAGACTGACCCGGCCGAACAGATCCGCGCCATGGGCCGCGCCTACTGGAATTTCGCATTCGCCAATAAGGAATACTACCAGCTGATGTTCGGCCTCGGTATACCCACTTGCGATACGGCTGTCAAGATCCCGGCGCTCGCGACCTTCAGCGACGTCATCACCAGCAGCCTCGTCGCCATGGTCGAACCGGGGAAACCTCCGTCCTTCAACCCCTGGCTGAAATATCAGTCCTTCTGGTCGATGCTGCACGGACTGGTGTCCATCAACATGAACCGGCTGGGTGGCAGCCCCGACAAAACCGGCGCCAACGATCAGGAAAGAGCCGGCGACGCTCACGGGGAACACGCCTACCTTCCCTTACAGGTACTGGAAGACGTTATGTGCAGCTTTATCCGCGGCATCCAGGCCCAGGAAAGCGAAAGTGATAAGCCGGCTGCGTGAACAGCGCAACCACCTGCTACAACAGGGTTTCAGACCCTTTTTTTTGAACCCGAATCCTAACACCGTTATAATTAATAATAATAGTAGAAACCATAACATCATGAATCTTTTAGAATCACTCAACTGGCGCTACGCCGTCAAAAGAATGACCGGCGACAAGCTGCCCCAACAAAAAATAGATATCATTCTCGAAGCCGCCCGCCTGGCCCCAACATCCAGCGGTATCCAGCCCTTTAGCATCATCCAGGTCACGGACAGGCAGCTGATGGAAAAGATCCAGCCCATCGCCTACAATCAACCCCAGATCACCGAAGCCTCTCACCTGCTGATCTTCGCCGCCTGGGATGACATTACTTCCAACCAGATCGACAAGGTTTATGACCAGATCACGATCGAACGTAACCTGCCCGCCGACGCGCTGAAAAGCTACACCGACAACCTCAAAGCCTCCTATGCGGCGCTGACCAAAGAACAACGCTTCGAAAGAGCAGCCCGCCAGGCCTATATCGCTTTCGGCATAGCCATCGCCGCAGCAGCCACCGAACAGGTCGACGCCACCCCCATGGAAGGCTTCAAGAACGCCGAGCTCGACCACCTGCTCGGACTACACGAAAAAGGCCTCCGCAGCGTCACCATCCTGACCCTCGGCGTCCGCGACACCGCCAACGACTGGCTGGCCAACCTCAAAAAGGTCCGTCGCCCCATTGATGAGCTCGTCATCGAATTGAATTAATTTTTTTGTCAATATTAATGTTCAAACAATAAACGGTTTTTCCAAAAACAAAACAAATGAAAAAGATCACCACCATTGCAGCAGCATTCCTTCTTTTTGCTACCGCCTCTTTCGCACAGGACTGGAATTGGGATAAGGCCCACTCTCAGCTGACCTTCTCCATCACCCATCTCGGCATCAACGACATCGGCGGATCTTTCGGCGCTGTCACCGCAAAGCTGACCTCGGCTAAGGACGACTTCTCCGACGCCACCATCGAACTCAGCGCCGACGTAAACACAATTAACACCGGCAACGAACAGCGCAACAACCACCTGAAAAGCCCCGATTTCTTCGACGCCGCCAAGTTCGGTACGCTCACCTTCAAGAGCACTTCGTTCAAAAAGATCAGCGATAAAAATTACAAGATGACCGGCGACCTGACCCTGCACGGCGTGACAAAGACCGTCACCCTCGACGTCGTCTATAACGGCACGATCACCAACCCCCAGAGCCAAAAGCCCACGGCTGGCTTCAAGGTGACCGGCAGCATCAAACGCATCGACTTCGGCATCGCTCCTTCCTTCCCCTCCGCCGCACTCAGCGACGACGTGAAGCTGGTTGCCAACGCAGAAGTAGTGAAAGGCTAAACAACAAGAATATGAACAAGATAATATATCCCATCGCTGCCGTGCTGATCCTGGCCGGCAGCGCTTTCACCTTCGTCACGGCCACCAGCTGGCAGATCACTGAAGGTTATTCGATCAAATTCTCCAGCGACGACGCTTCCGGCATCTTTAAAGGGTTCAAAGGGAACATCGCCTTTGACGAGCAGAACCCGGCAGCCTCAAAATTTGACGTGACCATCGACGTGGCCACGATCAACACCGGCAATGGCCTGCAGAACAAACACGCCAAGAGCGACGAATGGTTCGATGTGGCGAAATATCCCCAGATCCATTTCGCTTCTCAAAAGATCGTCAAAGCCGGCAACAGCTACCAGGCGACAGGCGACCTCGAGATACACGGCGTAAAGAAGTCGGTAACGATCCCCTTCACCTTTATAAAGTCGGGCACGGGCGGCACATTCACCGGCGCCTTTACCCTCAACAGAAGCGACTTCAAGGTCGGCAAGCCCGGAGGCGACGTAGCCGAACAGGTAAAGCTGGACATCTCCGTACCCGTGACCAAATAATCGAACCGTTATGTTTAAAAAAGCACTACTGCTCGGCATCATATCCGGTCTGCTGGCCGGGATAGCCGGCGTCATCTACGCCAGGGTCTACCACTCCTCGCTCGGCGCGGACTTTTCAAAAGTAGCCCCAACCATCCGGATCATCGCATCCAGCATCTTCGGCGGCGTCCTCGCAGCCATCGGCTTCTTCCTGCTGGACCGGCTCCTGAAGGAAAAAGGAGAGATCGTCTTCAATCTGCTCTTTTCGATCCTCAGCTTCGCCACGCTGCTGGCGCCCTTTGCCGTCAAGCTTCCGCTGGACCTGGAAGCGCCCGAACTTTTTCCCGGAATGGTCATTCCCATGCACTTCTTCCCGGCGCTGGCCTGGTTTACATTAAAACCCTTGTTCATAAAGAAATAAGCGCGGCCTTAGTCCCCAACTGGCATTCAATCAACATGCGGCCCGGACCTGAACCCTCCGGGCCGCTACATTTATTCCTCATCATCGTATTTTTATTTGTGGCACAAAATTTTAAGAGGATATTTGTAACAACCCATTCACAATGAACAAAAGAGTTCTAATACTCGATGATGACCCGGACATTCTCCAGATATGCTCCATTGTCCTAAAGAAAAAAGGCTTTGAGGTCTCCACCCTCAATACCTCCAGTCAGGTGATCGACCAGGTCAGGAATTATCACCCGGACGTTATCCTCATGGATAACTGGATACCCGGCCCCGGCGGCATCGAAGCCACCCGCATGCTCAAGCTTGCACCTGAAACCCACGATATACCCGTCATTTTCTTCAGCGCCAATAGCAATGTCACTCAGCTCGCCCGCGAAGCCCAGGCCGACTACTTCCTCCAGAAACCTTTCGACATCACCGAACTCGAAGCCATTGTCCAAATGGCTATCAACCAGAATGTTAGTGCCTGATCCGCCGCATTCCACCCTCCCCTTTCGGCAACCGGGCCGCGCCGAAAGGAAAAAAATCGCCGCCGAAAACTGAATAAAATTCAGTCATACGTCAATATTTTAGAATAAAATTTGCAATTTTACGGGACGAGAACTACTAAAACTCGCCCGTCATGTCCACCACTGCCGCCTACACTGCACCATTAACCGCAATCAAAGCCAAAACCCGCCGCGTCGAATCCATCGACCTCCTCCGCGGTACAGTCATGATCATCATGGCGCTCGACCATGCCCGCGACTATTTTCACGGCGATGCCTATATCTATGACCCGCTGGACCTTACAAAGACCACCGGCCTCATCTTCTTCACGCGCTGGATCACCCACTACTGCGCCCCTATCTTCATGCTTCTCTCGGGTGTATCCGCCCACCTCTACGGCCTCAAGAACGGTAAAAAGCCGCTCGCCTTCTTCCTCTTCACCCGCGGCCTCTGGCTCATCTTCGCCGAGCTCTTCATCGTCAGCATCGGCTGGACCTTCAACCTCCACCTCACTACCTATATCCTCCAGGTCATCTGGGCATTCGGCGTCAGCATGATCGCCCTCTCCGCCCTCATCCGGCTCAACCGGAAGGTCCTTCTCGCCATCGCCCTGGCGCTGATCGCCGGCCATAACGCCCTCGACAGTATCCACGTAGCAGGCAACGGCGCCGGCGCCTTCTTCTGGGCCTTCCTTCACGAACAACGCCCCTTCTTCTTCGGCCCCGTCCTGATCTTTGTCGGCTATCCCATCCTGCCCTGGATCGGACTCATCACCCTCGGCTACTACCTGGGTGACCTATACGCCCCTACACAGGACCCCGACCGCCGCCGGAAGACCCTCCGCAACCTGGGTTGGATAACCATCGGCGTCTTCGTGCTGCTGCGCGCCTCCAACCTCTACGGCGACCCGCATCCCTGGACCACGCAGCGCAACGGATCCTTCACCTTTCTGTCCTTCCTCAACACCACCAAATACCCTCCATCCCTGCTGTATATTTGCATGACCATCGGACCGGCATTCCTTTTCCTGGCTTATACGGAAAGACCGCTGAACAGCCTCACCTCGAAACTGGCCGTCTTTGGTCGCGTACCCATGTTCTATTATCTCATCCATATCTTTTTACTGCACGGCATTGCAGTCCTTGGTGCCATCCTCTCCGGGCACCAGGCGTCCGACATGGTCAACCTCACTACCTGGGTTACTGCCAACGCAAAGCTGAAAGGCTATGGCTTCGGCCTGCTGGTTGTGTACCTGGTATGGATTGGCACGGTCATATTGCTGTATCCACTTTGCAAATGGTTCGACGAATACAAACGGGGCCATATCGCCCGGCAAAAATGGCTTAGCTATTTGTAGGTCGCGAGCCCCCGGATAAAAACGGAGATATCTTCAGCCGGCAGGATATGATCCGGCTGCATCCGGCTGATCGCCTGCTGTGGCATATAGGATACTTCGGCCGTCCGGGGATCCTGTACCACAGTGACGCCTCCGCGTTCTTTTACATAGGCAAGGCCATCGGCCCCGTCGGCGTTCCCGCCCGATAAAAGCACCGCGATCGTTCCCGCGCCATATACATCGGCAGCAGACTTGAAGGTCACGTCGATGCTCGGCCTGCTGAAATGGACCCGTTCGGAATAGTCGAGAGAAAAGCTATGATCCGATTCGACCAGGACATGATAATCGGCCGGACAGAGATAGACTGTCCCCATCGCAGGCAGCTCCTTCTCTTCCACTTCCTTTGTCATAAGGGCCGTCCTCGAGAAGAACAGCTCCTCCAAAGAGGAATCGAAAGCGCTGTTGCGGTGCAGGATCACCAGCACCGGTAGGGGAAAATCATTCCCGACCGCCGTCAGCAGCGAGAACATGACCTGGAGGCTCCCCGCCGAGCCCCCGATGAGCAATAGCCTATCCGGCTTCATGGGTCTTTCTCCATATTTTTTCTTTGCCGACCTGCTTATACCGGCCGGCGATCGATGAGAACCGCATCGACTCCTTGGACCCCAGGGCCAGATAGCCAAAATTTTCCAGACTGTAGTCGAACAGCTTAAAAACCTTGGACTGCAGGTCCCGTTCGAAATAGATCAGCACGTTGCGGCAAAGGATCAGCTGAAACTCATTAAATGAAAAATCAGATACCAGGTTGTGCGTCGAAAAGATCATTCTCCTTGTCAACGAGCTGTCGAATTTGGCCAGATGGTAGTTGGCCGTATAATAGGATGAAAAATCCCTTACTCCCCCCGACTGAATATAGTTCTCTGAATATTTTTGCATCTGGCTCACCGGAAATATTCCCTTCCGCGCTTTCTCGATAACCAACGGATTGATATCCGTCCCATAGAGCAGGGATTTGTGCAGAAGCCCGGCCTCTTTCAACAATATCGCCATGGAATAGACCTCCTCTCCTGTGGCGCAGCCCGCATGCCAGATACGGATGAACGGGTAGGTCGCCAGCACCGGCAGAATGGTCGTCCGCAGCGTGCGATAAAAGGAAGGATCACGGAGCATTTCGGTGACATTCACCGTTATCTCCTCCACAAACCGCCGGAAATACTGGGCATCGGTCTGCAGCCTGTACCTGAACTCCGCAAAGCTCGGGAATTTATCCAGCGTGAACAACCGGTGTATGCGTCGCTGCAGGCTTGCCTTGGAATACTCGCTGAAATCATAGCCATACCTCTTGTAGATGTCGGTCAGCAGCTGCTCCAGTTCCTCATATTGTATGGGGTTGAACTCCATTCGCAAAATTTACTTCTCATAAAGCCAGATCCGCAATAAAGACAACAGCTGATCGACATCCACCGGCTTGGAAATATAGTCCGACGCCCCGGCCTGGATACATTTCTCCCGGTCCCCCGTCATGGCCTTGGCCGTAACGGCAATAACAGGCAGGTTCTTCAGCCTGGGATTCCTTCGAATTTTATTTATCGCCTCGTACCCGTCCATCTCAGGCATCATCATGTCCATCAATATGATATCCGGCGCTCCTTCCTCCGCCATCTCGAGGGCCTCCTTCCCATCCATGGCCGAGAGCACCTTCATCTTGTGCTGCTCCAGGGCCTTGCTCAACGAAAAGATATTCCGCACGTCGTCATCCGCCACGAGCACCGTCTTGTTCCTCAGCACCTCGTCCAGCGCGCCCAAACGTCCGTAGCCGTTGCCTTCCGATCTGCCCTGGTTCTCGCTCACCACATGCAGGAACAAGGACACCTCATCCAGGACACGCTGATAGGAATGCGCCGTCTTTACGACTATACTGTCCGCAAACTTCCGCAACCGGGTCTCTTCTCCTTTTGAAATATTCATGCCGGTAAAGACGATGACCGGCACGTTCTCCATCGACTGATCCTTCCGGATCGCCTCCAGCGTATCGAGCTCTTCCTTCCCTATCGCTCTGCTGAGAATGACACCATGTACAGATTCTTTGGCCAGCAGCCCGGCGCTTTCCTGGATGGTCGCCGCAATCTCCATGTTCAGGTGATGGCTGCTCAGGAACCAGGCCAGGGCCTGCGCATGCCGGATATTGTCCTCCACGATCAAGACCTTCCCGGCATTGCGGTTCAGCCAGTACTCTATCTTGCCGAAAGCTTCTTCCATATTGTCGGACAGGGCTTGTTTTGACATAAAGTCGACAGCGCCCTTCATCAGGCTCTCATTCCGCACCTCATAGGACGACATGATGTGCACCGGGATAGCCCTGGTCTGCGGATCCCGCTTCAGCTCATCCATCACTTCCCAGCCACTCTTCACCGGCAGCTGGATATCCAGCAGGATGCCCATCGGCCGGTAGCGGCGCGCCATCTGAATGCCCGCATCCCCGCTGACCGCCACGATCCCCTTGTAACCTTTCTTATGAGTAAAGTCCAGCAGGGACTGGGCAAACAGCGTATCGTCCTCCACGATCAGCAGCACTTTATCATCCGGCTGCAGATCATTCCTGTCATCAGGTATCTCCTCCGGCACTTCTGAAAGGGTGAACAGTGACGTATCCACAAATACCGGGGCCTGCGCCGACTGCGCCCCCGCTGAATTCTTCTCTGCCACGGGCGAAACCTTGAACAGGGGCACGCTAACGGTAAACTCAGTCCCTTCACCCGGATTGCTTTCGAGACTGATCTCGCCCCCTAGCAGCCTGGTCAGCTCGCGGCTGATCGAAAGCCCCAGCCCCGTACCGCCATATTTACGCCGCGTAGACCCATCCGCCTGCTGGAAAGCCTCGAATATCAGCTGGTGCTTGTCCTCCGGAATACCGATCCCCGAGTCCCGCACCGAGAAATGGATAAAATTCTTCTGCGTGGGGGAAGGCGCCACCCTCAGCGTCACAAATCCGCGCTGGGTGAACTTAAAAGCATTGGCCAGCAGATTCTTCAATATCTGCTCCAGCCGCAGCTTGTCGGTCTCGAGCTGCGCCGGCGTGCCTTCTTCGGTAACGATATGCAGATCCAGGTTCTTGTCCTTCGCGATCGGCTCGAACAGCTGCCGCATGTCTTCCAGCACCTCGGCGACTGGCAGGATCGCATGCTCCAGCGGTAGCTTGCCCGACTCTATCCGGGACAGGTCGAGTATCTCATCGATCAGCTGCAGCAACCCCTGACCGGAATTCTGGATAACACGCGCATATTCGATCTGGTCATCTGAAAGATTCTGACTCGCATTCTCTACCAGCAGCCGGGACAGCAGCAGAATGGAATTCAAAGGGGTCCGCAGCTCGTGCGACATATTGGCCAGGAACTCGGACTTATACTTCGTGCTCAGCATCAGGTCTTCGGCCTTCCTCTGAATATCGAGGTTCCGGCTAAGCACCAGCTGATTCTTCTCTTCCAGCGACCGGCTGCGCTCTTCCAGCTCCTGGTTGGTCTGCAGCAGCTCTTCCTGCTGCACCTTCAGCTCCTCCTCGGAAACCTGCAGCTTCTCTGCCTGTACCTCCAGCTCAAGGTTAAGGCTCTCCAGTTCCCTGTGCTGGGATTGCAGTTCTTCAGCCTGCGCCTGTGTCTCTTCCAGCAGCTGTTGCAACCGGACCCTTGATTCCATGCTATGGATGGCCGCTCCGATGGTCTCGCTGATACTTCGGAAGAATTCCAGGTCGCGCGCGGTGTAGTATTCCAGCGAACCCAGCTCGATAACCCCCTTGACCTTCCGCTCATAAAAAAAAGGAAAGGCGATGATAGTGGTGGGGCGGAGTTCCCCGCTCGCCATAGTCAGCACCCAATCACCCGGCGGAACATCCTTCAGAAGCGTGCTCTTCCCGCTGGCAGCCACCTGGCCCACCAGCCCTTCCCCGTGCTTTACTTCTTTTCGGACAGCGCTGCCCAACGCATAACGCCCCTGCAAGGTCAGTACACGGGTCACCGGATCCTGTACGTAGAACGCCCCCATGGTGCTCCGGCTATATTCTGTCAAAAATGCAATGACATTTGACGCCAGGTTGTGCATATCCACCTCCCCCACCATCTCCTCATTGAGCCGGGCAATACCGGTCTGCAGCCATTCCTTGTCGGACAAAAGCCCGAAGGAATATTCCAGCGACTCGGCCATCTTGTTCAGCGAGACGGCGAGCGCCCCCAGCGCACCGCTCTGCTCTTCACCCACCCTCGTCTGGTATTTCCCTTCGGATATGTCCCCCGCGATCTGACCGATAATTTCGATACGGCGCGATACTTCTTCATCTCTTTGCTGCAGCTCGGCATGAAGAGCGCTCCGCTCCAAAAAATCATTGTGTATACGGGAATAGAAGAACAGGATGATCAGTATCGACAGCAGCGCCGCAAAGACGATCAGCATCGGCGTATACGTCGAGAACCGGCGCACCTTATCGAGCCGGCCGACCAGCAGGCGGTGCTCCTCATCCTGCATCCGCTGGACGATAGACCGCGCCTCGATCATATAGCTGCGACCCTGACGGACGTCTTCCAGGCTGAAAATATTGTCGCTCTGCTTCTGCGTGACGACCTCTTTCAGCAGGATCAGCCGGTGGGCTACTACATCCCTCAGCTCTTTGATATTCTGTTGCTGCAACGGGTCATCGATCGTCATCGCCTCTATGTGGTCGATGACCCCAAGCGCCCGGTCATTCGCCCCGATAAAAGGTCGAAGAAAGGACGTATCACCCGTCAGCAGGTATCCCCGCTGCCCCGTCTCAGCTTCCGTCAGCGTCGCCACCGTCACGTTCAGCTCGTTGATCACGGAATCGGTGTGGTCAACCAGCCTTGAGCCGTCCATCAGATTGCGGATGCTGCTCCAGGAAGCAATGGAGGTAATGATGAGTATAAAAAGCGAAAGTCCAAACCCGATCTGCAGATTGCGCAAAATTGCGGGTCGAGCCACTCTGTTCATGGTGGGGTTGTCATTTTATTGCTATGAGATTCAGTCATTAATTTGCCGACACAAGCGTCGGCCTCAGCACGGGTCCCTGTGACACGGGCACCGAAAAGAAAAAGGTCGATCCTTCCCCCGGCTCGCTCTCCACGCCATACTCACCCTCATGCCGCCGGATGATCTCGGCGCAGATATAAAGTCCGATACCCAGCCCCTGAAATCGGTTGGCCGACTCTTCCACCCGGTAGAACTTACTGAAAATATTGGACTGATGATCCTTCCGGATGCCGATGCCAAAATCCCTCACCCTGACGCACAGCCGGTCCCCTGACTCCATATGTGCGCCGACGTGGATCTCCTTGTTGTCAGGCGAATACTTGACGGCATTCGTCAGGTAATTGATGACCACCTGCTCGATGCGCATCTCGTCCCCATACAGCTCGACATCCGCATCTCCATGGCGGACCACCCTGTAGTCCGGGTAGGTTTGACGGATCATGTCGATAGCATTGGACAGCATCGTATCCACCCGGAACAGCTTCTTATTGAATTTGAGCTTCCCGCTCTCTATCTTCGAAAGATCCAGCAGATCCACGATCAGCTCGTCCAGTTTATTTACCTGTAACAGCGCCCTCTCCACATACAGCTTATTCGGATCTGCCCTTTCGATCTCCCGGTCGAGCAGCTGCACATAGGCCTTTACCGTCGTCAGTGGTGTCTTCAGCTCGTGACTGGCGATGCTGATGAACTCATCCTTCTTCCGCACCGCCTGCTTCTGATCCTCGATATCGGTGAAGGTCCCCACCCACTTAGTGATCATGCCCCCCTCCTGGACGGGAATGGCGCGCAAAAGATGATAGCGGTATTCTTCTGCGTCGATCCTCCGCACCCGGACCTCCATCTCCAGTGCCTCCCCCGAACTGACGGTCTTTTCCCACTGGCGGGAAAGATCAGGATCGTCCGGATGGGTCAGCGGAAATGCATCCTTGGACGGCGCATAATTCAGCCACTGCTCGTTCACAAATTCGATCCTTCCGTCAGCCCGCGTAGTAAAGGCGATCTGGGGAATGGACTCGAGTATGGAATGTAATTCGCCCGCCCTCTCCTGCAGCTCGCCTTCCACCTTCTTGCGAAACTCGATCTCCGATCGCAGGCTGGCCTGTATACGGTTCAGCTCGCGGTTCTGCTCGTATAGCCGGTAAAAGGTCTTCACCTTCAGCAACAGGATATCCGGATCGATCGGCTTGGTGATATAGTCCATCGCTCCCGAACTGTACCCTTTGGTGATAAACTTTTTGTCGGTGCTCGCAGCCGAGAGGAAAATAATAGGAATATCCCGGGCCTTGCTATAGCCGCTGATGGCCTCGGCGACCTCAAAACCATCCATACCTGGCATCTGCACATCCAGAATGATCAGCGCATAGGAGTTCCGGAGGATCTTTTTCAGTGCCTCCTCGCCGCTCAACGCCGTGTCAGTGGGAAATGAATGTAATTCCAGTATGGTTTTGAGCGAAAAGATGTTCTCGGGCTTGTCATCCACGATCAGTATCATACTATCATCAAATGTAAGCGATAAACGCATTCAGGATTTCGATAGTACTGTAGAAGTATTTCTACGATTTTTAGCAACCCCAACCCCGTGCCAACTTCCTCCTCGGATAGTCCGGTCCGGCCAATTCCGCCGCCACAGTGCGTTTCAGGCCTTCACCCTACCGATCAACCGCCTACAAATGATCGAAAATCAAATACGGCAACGATCTGGATTGATAATTGAACTTATCCGGTTAGTAAGCACCAAATCCCGATACATGCAGTCCTCACTCAATAAAACCTTTTTTTACAACGCCGGCGATATGGTCGCGTTCATGGCCCGTTTCTTCAAATACGTGTTCAAGCCACCCTATGAGATCCGCGAGACCCTTTACCAGTGTTACCTGGTAGGCTATAAATCGACCTTCCTCATCGGCCTGACCGGCTTTATCATGGGCGTGGTCCTGGCCATCCAGACCCGCCCCTCGATGGCGGAGTTCGGTGCCATTTCACTGATCCCCGGCATGGTGTCCGTCTCAGTCGTCCGCGAGATAGGCCCCGTTATCACGGCCATCATCTGCGCCGGCAAGATCGGCTCCCGGATGGGCGCCGAGCTGGGTGCCATGCGGGTCACCGAACAGATCGATGCCATGGAAGTCTCCGCCATCAACCCCTACCAATATCTCGTGGTCACCCGTACCGTCGCCACAACGCTGATGGTGCCCCTGCTGGCCATCTACGCCGATATCATAGCGCTCTACGGCGGCTATATTGCAATGAACATCCACGACAACACCTCGCTGCGGCATTTCTTCGTGGCAGCCATGCACCACCTGGAGTTCATCGACATATTCCCCGCCATCATCAAGACATTTTTCTTTGGATGGGTCATCGGCATCATCGGCTGCTATAAAGGTTACAATGCAAGGCGGGGAACAGAAAGCGTAGGCGTAGCCGCCAACTCCGCGGTAGTCGCGTCGTCCCTCGCCGTATTTATCATCGACCTGATCGCGGCACAGATAACAGACCTCATTAGCTAAGTATGCAAAAAGAGAACAACGATATTACCCCCACCACTCCTCCCGCGGAAACCCCGGCCGCGACCACACCGGACCCCAAACTCCAGCCCACCGAGCCGGAGCCGAAAAGCGGAAAAGGCGAACCCATCATCGTCATCAAAGGCCTCTGCAAATCCTTCAGGGATCACGACGTCCTGCGCGGCGTAGACATATATGTCTATAAAGGCGAGAACCTGGTCATTCTCGGCAAATCCGGTTCGGGGAAGACGGTGCTGATCAAATGCATGGTCGGCCTCGAAACACCCGACGACGGCACGATCGAGATCTTCGGCCAGGACATCTCCCGGCTCAGCTACGACGAGCTCAATGCCATGCGGCTCCGCATCGGCTTCCTCTTCCAGAACGGCGCCCTCTACGACTCGATGACGGTCCGCGAGAACCTCGCCTTCCCCCTGCGCCAGCACAAAAAGACGATGACCGATGAAAAGAAAGAGGCCGCGATCAAAGAAATGCTCGACGACGTAGGCCTGGCCGACTCCATCGATCAGATGCCATCCAAGCTGTCCGGTGGCCAGAGCAAACGCATCGGGCTCGCCCGCACGCTGATCCTCCGCCCGCAGATAATGCTCTATGACGAGCCCACCACGGGTCTCGACACCGGTACAGCCCGCGAGATCAGCGACCTCATCTGCAAAATGAGACGCAAATACAAGATATCATCGATCATTATCACCCACGAAATGCACTGTGCAAAAGCCACCGCCGATCGGATCATTATGTTAAAAGACGGAGCGGTATACGCCGAGGGCAGCTATGACGAGCTCGAAAGCTCGGACGACGAGTGGATCAAAACCTTCTTTTACTAACCGGCCCCAAGCCACAAAAAGAATAGACATGCCAAAAGAAAAAAGTTATACATGGAAGCTGGGAGCCTTCGCAGTCGGCGCCCTCATCATCGCCATTGGCGCCATCTATTATATCGGACAGCAGAAGAATAAATTCGGTTCCGTTATCCATGTCTACTCCCTGTTCAGCTCCGTCGGCGGACTGAAGAACGGCGGCAACGTCCGGCTCGGGGGCATCGACGTGGGCACGGTCGACAACATCAGCCTGGTCACGGACACCACGGTACAGGTCGACATGATCATCAAAAAGAAGGTACAGAAGTTCATCAAAAAAGACGCCCGCGCCAGTATCAGCTCGGAAGGACTGATGGGAGACAAGGTCGTCACCATAACGGCAGGCACCCCCACCCAGCCGGTCGTGCAGAACGGCGACTCCCTTCGCTCGATCCCGCCTATCGAGACGGACGCCATCATATCCAGCCTCAAGACCTCCGCCGACAACGCGGCCGTCATCACCGGCAATCTCGCGGACATCTCCGACCGTATAAAGAGCGGTAAAGGCGCCCTGGGCAAACTCCTCCACGATACCACCCTCTCTTCCAACATCAGCACCACCGTGAAGAACCTGAAAAGCGGCAGCAAAAAGCTGGACGAAAATATGGAAGCCGCCCAGCACAATTTCCTGCTGAGAGGCTTCTTTAAGAAGAAGGAAAGAGAACGAAAGAAGAAAGAAGACTCTGTTAAAAAAGCTACTCGGCCTTCAAACTCTCCACAGGATTAGCCAGCCCCGCCCGCACGGCCTGCCAGCTGACCGTGAATAAAGTAATGACCAAAGTAGATAAAATAGTTGTGAAGAAGACCATCCAGCTTATCTCTGTCCTGTAGGCAAAATCCTGCAGCCACTGGTGCATGACCAGCCAGGCAAGCGGACAGGCGATCAGCATCGCGATCCCTACCAGCTTGAGAAAATCCTTTGACAGCAACAATACGATGCCTGTAACGCTCGCGCCCAGCACCTTCCGGATGCCGATCTCGCGGATACGTTGCTCGGCGCTAAAGCTCGCCAGCCCAAATAACCCCAGACAGGAAATGAGGATAGCCATCACCGTAAAATACCGGATCATCGTCGAAAGCCTTTCCTCCGAGTCGTAGTTCTTCTGAAAATCCTCGTCCAGGAATGAATATTCGAACGGTTCGTTCGGATCGAGCCTGTGCCAGGCCTCACCCATCGATTTCAATAAAGCGCCCGGATCACCCGCATGCGCATGTACTACGATATAGCCGCTCGTATACCGGCTGATCTGAAAGGCATAGGGCGTGATCGGCAGGTGCAGGTCCTCGAAATGAAAATCTTTCACTACCCCTATGATCTCGTTCGTATAGGCATTCCCCTTGAAATCATTCCGCACCTTCTTGCCTACAGCGTCAGCCGGGGAGGCAAACCCCAATACCTTTACAGCGCTTTCGTTCAACACCATCTTGTTCGAGTCGGCCGGAAAATCCTTGTTGAAAACCCGGCCCGCCACCGGCTGGATTCCCAACGTTGGCAAATAGTTGAAGTCAACATAGTTCATCCGAGTTCGTTTTGCGTCCTGCGCCAGCTGCCCATCCCTATAGATCAGGTTGTCGGAAGGATTGACGATCCCCGGATAATAGCTTCCCGAACCGGCGTTGATCACCTGCGGATTACTCCGGAAGGCATTCTCCAGCGCCCCGCAAATATCCTTCGCCGTCGAGCTGCGCAACGGCACTACGATCTGCGACTCCTTGTCAAAACCAAGGTCCTTGTTCCGCATATACTGCATCTGGTCGTTGATCACCACCGTACTGACGATCAGGGTCACCGATATGATGAACTGGAATACCACCAGCCCCTTTCGCAGCCAGATAGCCGCCAGGGAATTGGAGAACTTCCCCTTCAGGACCTTTGCAGGCTGGAAAGAGGACAGGTAAAAAGCCGGATAGATACCAGCCAGCAAACCCGAGAGGACTGCCAGCCCAAAGAATCCCGCCAGCAGCGGAAGATGCTCCGGTAATGAAAGCGACAGCGACCGGTTCGTGATCTCGCTGAACAATGGCAGCAACAATACCGTAAGCCCCCAGGCAAGAAAAAAGGCGATGCTGCTCATCAGCACCGACTCACCGAGGAACTGCCCGATCAGCAACCCTTTCACTGCCCCCAGCACCTTGCGCACGCCCACCTCTGCCGACCGCCGCGCGCTGCGGGCCGTGGCCAGGTTCATAAAATTGATGCACGCGATCAGCAGCGTAAAGGCCGCGATCGAGGCGAGTATATACAGGTAGGCCTTGCTGACGGGAGCCGTGACGTTGCCCGGCACGTCCGACCGGAGATGAATATCACGGACAGGTATGAGAAATTGGCGCTTTTCAAATCCCATCTCCTTCATCATCTTTCCGGCGTACTTGTCGAGAAAGGCCGGGAACTTCGCCTCCAGCGTCTTGGGGTTGGTGCCCGGCGCCAGCCGGAGATAGACCGTGAACATATTATTGGTCGCGAAATCGTTCTCCTGCCTGCGCATAAAATCTTCCATACCCCCGCCTCCAAAACTCAAAAAGAAATTGGCTTCGAGATGCGACGGCTCGCCCGACGGACGAAACACTCCTCTTACGACGAGATCACGGTCACCATCCGTTCCGCTGCTGATATGGACGACCTTGCCCAGCGCGGCAGCAGAGCCAAACAGCTTGTGTGCGACCGCTTCGCTGATGACCATCGTATTGGGCGCGTCCAGCGCGGTGGCCGCATCGCCCTCGACAAAATGATAGCTGAACATCCGGAAAAAGGACGAGTCGGCGAGAAACCCCTTGTCCTCATAAAAAGATATCGGCTGACCGCCAGCCACCCTGTACTGCAGCATCGTCTTGTCCTCGAATGTCGCCAGTTGCATCAGCCGTGTATACTGCCGCACCTGCGGGAACTCCTTCTTCACCGTCGCGCCCATCGGAGCCGGCACATTCGCCAGCGTGAAATCTTTGTGGTTCATGATAAAGGTCGTCGCCATCTGGTAGACATTCTTCACGTCCGGCTGATTACGGTCATAGCTGAACTCATACAGCAGATAAATGGAGATCAGCATACAGCAGGTCAGCCCCGCAGCAAGACCGAAAATATTGATGAAAGAAAAGGTCTTGCTCTTTATCATATTGCGCCAGGCAATCTTGAAGTAGTTGAATAGCATACCTCCCCCAGCCCTAAAAAAAATGCCAGCCGCATAAGCGGCTGGCGATTAACTAATTACAAAAACACTACCAAGAATTAGTGTTCAATTTCGATACACTTTCTGTTCGGCTTTTGCCTCCCCCGGGAAAATCCACCTTTCGGGCAGGCTTCCCCCATCTTACGCGTTCACAAACATCTCCATCCCCGCGCGTTGATCTACATCCCTGCCTACGCGTTCACCAGGTAAGAAACGAGACAAAGGGTGGCAAAGGTCAAAACTGTGTAAAGGAAATTGCGGCCGAAGCTTTTAGTCCTTTCGTCCAGCAATGGAGAAGAGAACTGATCCCCATCCGGAGCTAAACAATTGTTGTTCAAGTTCATAATACTGTCTTTTAGAATTAATCCATTTAAATCTTTCAATATATCCTTCCTATAAAAAGGGCTTCGGGGCCCCTACCAGAGTACAAATGTACAAAACATTTAAATATATCAATGCATAAATCTTCTTTTTTTCTTCCTCCTCAGGGTTAACGCTTATGCTCCACCAGTTTCCGCGTCCCCGGTTCCGCGGTTCACGCAATCCCCCCGGGTTCCACTCCGCGTCCCGCGGTTCACGCACCGCCCGGTCTCACTCCCCCGTCCCGTGGTTCACGCACCTCCCGGGTCCCACTCCCGGTTTCACTCCCCCGTCCCGCGGTTCACGCAATCCCTCGGGTCCCACGCTTCCGCGTCTCGCGGTTCACGCTATTCCCCCGGTCCCACTCCCCGTCCGGCGGTTCACGCACCTCCCGGTCTCACTCCCCCGTCCCGCGGTTCACGCAATCTCCCTGGTCCTACTCCCCATCCCGCGGTTCACACAATCCTCCCGGTCCCACTCCCAGCCCCGCGGTTCACGCAATCCCTCGGGTTCCACGCTTCCGCGTCTCGCGGTTCACGCTATTCACCCGGTCCCACTCCCCTTCCGGCGGTTCACGCACCTCCCGGTCTCACTCCCCCGTCCCGCGGTTCACACCCACCTATTTCTTCAACCCCTGCAAAAACACTATGTAATCGTCAATAACCTCATTGTTCATCGTGTACTTGATATTGCGGCCTTCTTTTTCGGGGAGAATGATCGAGGTCTCGGTCAGCTGTTTGAGATGGTGACAGATCGAAGGCTGCGCCAGATTGATATTGTCATAAAGATCGACGCAATAAAGCCAGTCGTTCTTCTTTTTGATTTCGCTGAGGATTTTTAGCCTTGTTGGGTCGGAAAGAGCCTTGGAGATCTTTTCCGCCTGTTTAGCGTCCATCTGCGCCATATGACAATTTTTTTCTAAGTTACAATAATTTCCCCTCCCCTTCCTATCTTGCAA
>Ga0105239_10003419_pt1 | contig 19463 bp, 18 predicted proteins | sample KBSC44metaG_FD_92761 | JGI IMG/M metagenome (GOLD analysis project Ga0105239, IMG submission 92761) | Corn rhizosphere microbial communities from Kellogg Biological Station, Michigan, USA - KBS C4-4 metaG | ecosystem: Host-associated > Plants > Roots > Rhizosphere > Soil | place: Michigan, USA...
AATTTCGTCATCGGAATGATGCAATGATTTTTCTTAAATGGCCCGCGCCAAGTCGGTTTTGTTTCGATGTCTTCGAAGCGCGCATTATGTGTGGCAAACTTTGGCCGGCGTTCCTTTGACCAAGACGGAATCATACTGAAATTCATTTCCTTAAAGCAGAGTTCGTCACCTTCTTGCACAATGACCGGCGCTAGGATGTGAGGCGCAATCCGATCCGTGTAATCGATCGGATCATATGGGAGCCTTAGGCCATACTTACGAGCTATTTTTTTTAAATCTGATTGAATTCGATATTGAGCACACATGCTTTTCTTTTACTAAACTGCGGCTACGATTGGAAGCCGCAGTTAGGTTGATCCCATCCGGTTGTCATAAACCAATCTCAGCCAATTCCAAGACGCGAGCTTTCGTCATTTCGTAAACCGCGGCATTTTCGATGGGTCCTTCGCCTGAACCGCCAAGCATAGTGACGCCTTTGAGCAAACTATTGGAATCGCGAAACGCAATCCATGCCCGCTGGGCTTTTACCAAGCGTTGGAGCGTTTCAGCGTTGATCGCATCCGCTTCTTCGTCATTGGTTTTTGCCTTAAGATTTGTCACCACTTCTTTGTAGTACTGATTTAAAATTCGATCGGCGGCTTGGTATCCTTGATCCAAACAAGAGTTCATTCCGTATGTCGATTGGCCATCACGAGTGTTTAAGCATTTTCGGGTTTGAGATTCAATTTTGGCGATCTCGGTTTTCACATCCGCGAAAGCGGTCACAGAAGATAAGGCTAAGAGAGCAAGGATTAGGTGTTTCATATTCAACTCCATCGTTAAAGTTGAAGGCAATTTGCCGCGAATCGACGCATCCGAAAAGCAGATTGATTCGATAATATTCATCCAATAATTAGATAGATCCAGAAAGCGTGTTGATCACTTCCGTCAACGAAACGCCAATTATTAGAACATCCTTTGCGCGAGACGAATCACCGCGCAGGAGATGAATCTTCGACGCTGGAATTCCTAGCTGCTTTTTGAGAAATCGGATCAGCTCTTCGTTGGCAGCTCCATCGACGGGCGGCGCGGCGATTCGAATCTTTAATCGATCACCATATTCGCCAGAGACTTCAGACCGAGCCGCTTTCGGCTGAATTTGCAGGCGAATGAGAACTCCCTCCGCTGTTTGCGATATCCAGTTTGGCATTTTGTCCATTCTTCGAACTTAAACTCTTGGCGACGTTCTCACAATGATCAGTTAGGATGACCGAGTGATTCAGCTGCCTATTGATGCACAATTAAACGCGATAACAGATGCCGTGCGCGCGCATTCGAACCTCATTCTCACCGCATCTCCAGGCGCCGGTAAGACCACTCGCTTACCGCCCGAATTATTGTCAGCCGTTAAAGGTCAGGTCATCATACTCGAGCCGCGGCGAATGGCTGCAGTCAGCGCTTGCCATCGCGTCGCAGAAGAACGCGCATGGACGCTGGGCCAAGAGGTCGGATACCAAGTTCGATTTGAAAGTCGTGTCAGCCGTGACACCCGTCTAATTTTTATGACCGATGCACTTTTGCTTCGGCGAATGATTGATGATCCTGAACTTAAAGGCATCGATCTGGTCGTGCTGGATGAATTTCACGAGCGAAACCTCAATCAAGATTTAATTTTGGGCGCACTTCGTGAGCTGCAAGAACTCGGACGCGATATAAAAGTCCTCATCATGTCGGCAACACTGGATGTGAATCGACTGCAGGAGTTTTTATCCGATGCCCCTCACATTGAAGTGCCGGGCAAAGTTTTTCCTCTGGTCGTTCGTCATTCTTCTGAACCGATCCACTATCAGACCGACTTTTCATTCTATGATCGTGTGACCAAAGCGATAACAAACGCCGTGCAAGAAACAAAGGGCGACGTTTTGGTGTTCTTACCCGGCACTGGTGAAATTCGTCGTCTGCAAGAGCGGCTCGAAAATTTAAATCGCGACATCGTGACTTTACATGGCTCTTTGCCATTGAATGAGCAACGACGTGTACTGGCGAAGCCCGATCGACCGCGCGTGATACTTTCGACCAACGTCGCCGAAGCTTCTGTCACAGTTCAAGGAGTTGATTTTGTCATCGACACCGGGCTTGCCAAAGTGATGGTGACAAATCCACATTCAGCATTTTCTTCGCTCGAACTAACACGCATTTCGCTTTTCAATGCACGCCAACGTGCCGGTCGTGCGGCTCGTGAAAAATCGGGCATTTGCTTAAGACTGTGGACGGAACATGAAGAGCGCACCCAGCCGCAAGAAATGTTGCCAGAGATTCAGCGCGCGGAGTTTTCGCAGGTTCTTCTTTGGCTGGCCAATTTAGGCGTGCGCGATTTTAAAAATTTCTCATGGTTGGATATTCCGCCCGATGCCGCATTGACGGTTGCAACAAAAAGTCTGCAACTCATGGGTGCTCTCTCTCAAACCAACGAACTCACCGAACGCGGTAAAAAATTAATGCGCTTCCCACTCCCACCGAGGTTAGGCCTAATCTTGCTCGAAGCGGAGGCGATGGGCGAATGTCGTCTGGGCGCCCGAGTGGCCGCATTACTCAACGAGCGCGACGGCTTGGCGCGCGAAGCGACGACACTCACCGAATGTGATGTGACTTATCGCCTCGGTCTTCTCGAAGAAAAATCGCGAAACTCAGAGATGATCTTGCAAAGTGCTGCACAACTGGAACGCTTAATGAAAGGTGGCGCCGGCCGTGAAACCGATCCGCGCCGCTTGCTTTTACTCAGCCAACGCGATCGCCTGTGTCGTCGACGCGGCAAAACCCAACGCGGCTTAATGGTCGGCGGACGTGGAGTTCGTCTCGACAACAAATCGCAGGTGCGCGAAAGCGAATTCTTTGTTTCACTCTCGGGCGTTGATATGCCAGGACAATCCGAAACGCTCGTCTCTGTCGCGAGCGGGATCAGCAAACAACAATTGTTGAACTGGCTCGGCGATCAAGTTCATGTGGAAGAGTCTGTGGAGTTCGTGGAAGAAAAAGAAGAATTCTTCGCGACGCGCGTTCGCAGTATTAATGGATTACCGATTGACGAACCAAGCCTGACGCCCGTTTCAGCAGAGCTCGTACAAGAGCGCTTGGCTGAAATCTTGAGCCACAAATGGGAATGGCTCGCGACGAAGAACGAAGCGCTTGGTCGGTGGATGGCACGATGGAATTTCCTTTGTCGAGCACTGCCTGAGTACGAAGCCAAACTCGGACCAGAACAAATTGCTCAGGCCCTCTCACTCGCCTGCTTTGGCAAAAAAAGTGTCAAAGCTGTCATCGAAGAAAATCTTGTCAGCTTTCTCGAGATGTCGATGGATCAAGACACGGTTCGCACCTTGCATGCACAAGTGCCGGCGACATTTGCGGCACCTTCAGGTGTTTCGCATAAGATTGAATACCTCGAAGCCCCTTATGTCGATGTTCGCCTTCAAGAGATCTTTGGCCTACTTGAAACTCCACGTCTCGTGTTTGATCGAGTGCCCTTGGTGTTTCGGTTACTTGGACCCAATTTCAGACCGGTACAAATCACAGCTGATCTAAAAAACTTCTGGGCTAAAGGTTACATCGAAGTTCGCAAAGAATTGCGCGCGCGCTATCCAAAACATTCTTGGCCCGAAGAACCTTACACTGCTAAACCCGAAGCTAAAGGAAGACGTCGCTAATGCATTTACCAACTTCACTCACCGATTTGTGGGAAGTTCTCACCTTCTTCATTATTCCGGTCGGCGGCGGAATTCCTGCGGGCGTTGTGCTGGCAAATAAAAAAGGCATCGCCTGGCCATTGATGCTGGCCCTTTATTTTGTCTCTGACGTTTTGCTGGCGATCGTATTTGAACCACTGATGCTGATGCTCATTCGAGTCTTCAAACACTCGCGGCGCATGCAAGCTTTCGTGCAAGCTTACAAAATGCAGATGGAGAAATCGATCGCCCGCTACGGCGTGAATCCTGGTCCATTCACTTTGGTTTTGATTTCTTTTGGCATCGATCCAATGACAGGTCGAACCGCTGCGCATGCAGCGGGACACGGTTTTGTCACCGGCTGGCTGATTGCCATCGCCGGTGACATGGTTTTCTTTTCGATTTTGATGGTCTCAACACTTTGGCTCAACAATGTGTTGGGTGACGGCACGTGGACGGCGATCATTGTTATGGCCGCCATGTTCCTCGTACCGTACTTGATTCGCCGGGCGCGTGAAAAATATCACTCGTTACGAAGCAAGTAATCTTCGAGTTTATCGAACGAACCGGTCCATCCACCTGTCATGCTAGCTCTCATCTCAATGAAAGTCGCAAGCTCTTCAGGGGTTGCGGCGTCCGTGAGCTCCCAAGTGACGGTGACGCGAGTGTGCTCTTCGTCTTCTGAAGTCATATTGACTGTCGTTAACATTGTCTGCGGAAACGTCGGAGCCAATGGATGACGAGATGGATTTCCTTTTTCATCGCAGAACCCTTGTGAATAAACGAGCCGGTCTTTGTTGTTCATCTCGCGATAATCAATGCGGCCATACATTTTGATATCGTTGCCGGTCATGACATACAGGGTATGTCCACCTGGCTTAAGATCCGCTTTAATAAACTGCATGGTCATTCCAGTTGGCGGAAGCCATTTCGAAAAATGTTCGGGATTCGTCCACATCTCGTACATCGTCTCGAGAGAGGCGTGAAACGTACGATTGATAACGAATTTTTCTTTTCCGGAGCTGTCTTTCTCCAAAAATTCTGCCAAACGATCCCACGTCGAGTTGCCGCCTGCGTGCTTAATGATCTGGCGAATCTCTTCAAGGGCTTCTGGCGTAGAAACGGCCATAGTCATTTCCATTTTAGTTTTGCCTTTGGCCTCTGAAAACAAAACCGTCACCCGGAATAGCGCGGGACCGTCAGGTGTCGCACCATGGTCATAAACTAATTTGGAATACTTCTCGACTTCGAAGTACTTCGTAACATTGGGATAATCGACGCCATCTGGTCCATGCATCGTGTAGATCCACTGACCACCCGGTCGTAAATCTTTACTATGATGTGTGATTGTGAAACCGCGAGGGCCCCACCACTGCGCCACCTGTTTCGGATCCGTCCAGGCATCCCAAACTGCCTTCACCGGAGCGTCATAGGTCCGCGTGATCTTAAGTTCATTAGGTTTATTTTTTGCGGCCATTTTGTTTTCCTTTCGCGGTTTTTTTAGTCACCGTTTTTAAATAAGCTTCTAAGCGATCAAAACTTTCTTCCCAGAACACACGATATTGTTCCATCCAATCCGCCACATCTTTGAGCGCTTCTGGATTAATTCGGCACGGACGCCATTGCGCTTCGCGTGTCTTCGTGATCAGACCCGCTTTTTCTAAGACTTTTAGATGCTTCGTGATGGCAGGAAGACTCATCTCTTTCAAAAAAGGTTTCGCGAGATCCGAAACATTCGCTTCGCCTTTTGAGAGCTGCGCCAGCATCGCCCTGCGAGTGGGATCGGCTAGCGCCGAAAAAGTCTGACTTAGATTATCGTTCATAAAAACCTCATCATAATTAACCTATCGGCTAATTAACCGATTAGTTAAATATAATCTGAAGAAAAAACTTCGTCAATAGCCTCGCTATGTCGTGAGAACCTCTCGCTTTTACTGTCTCGTTTTAAGAATGGTGGGAGTTCGGAGATGGAACGGCTTGAACCGAAACGTCGTTCGGCATATGCAAGTGGAAGGTGGTTCCGTCACCTGTCGTACTATAGACTTCGATTCGGCCTTTGTGGGCTTCGACGATCCCTTTTACAAGCGTAAGCCCAATGCCCCACCCTTGCTCACCGCCCATGCGAGCCTTCGTTGATCGTTCAAGAAAGTGAAACAGCTTTTGCTGTTCACGCTCTGGTATTGGTGGACCCCAGTTATGGACCCACATGCGAATTCCTGCTTTCTCCCGACGAGCACCGATGGTGATGGGTCGATCTGTGGCGCCATACTTTTTAGCGTTACAGGCTAGATTTTCAATCACGCGTTTCATGTCAGCTCGACTCCAGCAAACCTCAAGTGAACCGGCGCAATCGACAACGAAGCGTTTATCAAAAGCATGACTTAAATCATCCACTGTCTCGCGCAGGAATTCTCGCACTTCAAATTTCTGCGGTTCTTTAAGTGGAAATGCTTGGCCCGCCTGCAGCTGGTTCGCATCGAGGAGATCTTGAATCATGCGATCCGTTCGAATGAAGGAGCGATAGATAATATGATACTTGGATTCGCGAACTGCCGGGTTTTCAGGATGGCGCATGAGATAATCAATCGAGGCTTTTCCCGAGGCAAGGGCGTTGCGCAAATCGTGCGTTAACGTGGCAACAAATTTTTCGCGCAGGTCGCGTTCTTCACAAAGACGATCGATGGCAACTTTTTGATCGTGAATATCAGTCATGACTCCGGTCCAACGAATGATTCGTCCACCCTCACCCCTGACTGGATGAGCACGTGAAAGGAACCAGCGATATTCGCCGTCATTGCGACAAACCGGCACCTCAACCTGGAAAGGGGTTTCGGCCGCGAGAGCGCGCAACCACGCGGCATATGTTTTTTCTCGAACATCTTCGCGCAGAGCGCTTTTGGCTTCCGAACCGAGACTGTCTTTTGGTGAAAAGCCCGTGTACTTAAACCACGCCGGATTCCAGTAGTACACCTTTCCGTTCGCATCGGCCAACCAGATGAAATCGCCGCTCGTTTCCGCAAGCGTACGGAAGTGCTCTTCGCTCTCCGCCAGTTTTTGCTCGGCCAGTTTTTGCTCAGTGATATCATCGTTCATGCCGACCCAGCATTTCACGCGGCCATGGAAGTCGCGCACGGGAGTGCCGCGTGCTTCGGTCCAGCGCCAACCACCGCTGCGAGCATGTCGAATACGATAGACGACCTGATAAGGAGTTCCGGTCTTCAGCGAATTCTCACAAACGTCAAACGCATGAGTCCGATCTTCTGGGTGAACGACTTTGAGCCACCCGTCTTTACTCTGCCATTCTTCGAATGTTTGTCCCGTGAAGGCACGCCATGAAGGTGAATCCTCAATGGGACGCCCATCTGCATCGATAATCCAAACGATTTGTGCCGATGATTCGATGAGTGCACGAAATCTTGCTTCGGCCGTGTCGAGCTCGCGTTGAAATTTGAATTTGAATTTAAGAGTGACACCGAGGAGTAGGCCCAACCAACCAAACACAACTGTTCCGAGGTAAGCATAAGGAAGCGAGACGTAGCCGAGGTCATAAGTGACGTAGAAAAGTGCTGCAACGACGCTTGTTGCAGAGAAGTAAGCCAGGTGGATAGGTTCGCGCAGAGCGCGACGAAACGACCTCTTCACGATGTAGAGTGAACTATCATGCTCAAATTTTTAACAAAAGTAGAAATTTGACTGAGGTTAACAAACTGATCTGGTTTAACGGGCTGTGATTAACGTGATTTCAAGGTTTCTGGAGAAGGATTCCAGCCGAGAAGATTATAGATGCGATAGAGGAAAATGCCGGCATATTCGTGCAGGGCAAAGTCGACGTAAAAAATGTTTTGCAAATACGGTTGCCCGGTCATGCGCACCTCCAAGAAGTCGGCTGGGGCCGCTAGCAATTTGTCAAAAAAATACGAGAAATAGAGCATGGATCGGCGCATGTGCGTACCCGAAGTCACCAACACGATTTGCTCTGGCAGCTGATTTCCTAAGAGTTCACGAGACAAGCGTGCGTTCTGAAAAGTATTGTTACTTTTCGTTTCGGTCATAATGTCGAGCGATGGAATATTCAGGCCTTCAAGATCGTGCGCCATTGCCTCTGCTTCGGGTAATCCACGCTTCAGAGGATCACCACCCGTCGCAAGGATGCGGCAACGATTCGCAGTCTTCTTGCAGTCGAAGTACAATCGAGCGGCTTCGACGATTCGTGGATAACTCAGAGAGCTCGAAGTGATCTTGTCATCGCGCCATTTCACAACGCCAAAGCCCAAGAGAACAATGAGATTGTCTGATTTCCATTGTGGCGATGTCAGTCTTGCTTCTCTTTGTAAGCCGCTCAGCGCGATGTAGGTCAGTGGTCCCCAGCAAATCAAAACGATGAGCAAAATCATGATTGTCAAAAGTGAGATCGCAAACCTTCGACAATTGCGAACGATTGCAATGAGGGTTGCGAGCATAAGAATGAGGACTAGCAAGATCACCATAGTCCTATTTTTTCATCGCATTGATGAAATCGTCAACTTTACGAATCAGACTGGCCTTCGAGTTTTTCAAATTCTGTTCAATACAGATTCCAGAAAAGAACGTCGACAGGAGTTCTGTTACCGTTTCGGCTGGCAACCGAGTTTTTTCGGACTCAATGTTTTTGAAAAACATTTGTTTCAATCGACGGCGGCCTTCGGCCATCATTTCGGCGGCTTCAGGATGCAGCAATTCAGAATCACGCATCGAGCTGACAAGAAAACAGCCTTTTGTTCCTGACTGCTCACACGCCTGCAACTTTGCTTTTAGGAATTTTTCGATGTTATGCCAACCCAACGGCTCTTCTAACAAAACGGCGCGATTGTCGCCGTTCTCGACGTACCGGCGTAAGGCCGCCAAGTAGAGATCTTCTTTATCTTTGAATTCGGAGTAGAGACCAGATTTGTTCACGCCGGTCGCTTTCTCAAGATCTTGCAAACAGGTGTCTGCATAGCCCTGCCTCCAAAAAAGCGGCATGGCTTTGTCTAGAACTTCTTCCCGACTGAATTTTTTTGGACGTCCCATAATGTTTCACCTATTACAAGGTTCTTCCAGTAAAGGCGACTCCTTATGACCTTAATCTAACATATTGAACCGATCGGTTCAAATTTTTCTTGCCAAACCCTTCCGAAGGCTTCATATTGAACTGGTTGGTTCATTATTCCTTTGGAGGGCCTCATTATGACACTCAATCGCTTTTTAGCCGTCGCCGGCTTCCTGGTACTCTTCACCATCGTTAGCCACGCTAATGACTTCGGAAAGATAGTACAGGAGCATTCCAGTTACAAAACTGCACAAAATCAGGTCAGCAATATTTGCGGCGATAACCGCTAATTAGCGAAAAGGAATTCGACATGTCTTCTCGATCCCTCTTTACACCTATTAAGCTGCGGGACCTCACGATTAAGAACCGCATCTTTGTCTCACCGATGTGCCAATATTCTGCCGAAGACGGCGTACCGAATAATTGGCATCTCGTTCATCTCGGCAGCCGGGCTGTGGGCGGAGCAGGATTAGTGATGGCTGAAGCCACTGGCATCCGCCCCACCGGCCGCATCTCTTCAGGTGATACGGGCATTTGGAGTGACAAACATGTTGAGGCGTTCAAACCGATCACGCAGTTCATTCGTGAACAAGGCGCGGTTGCGGCGATTCAACTTGCGCACGCGGGACGCAAAGCTTCGATGTCAGTTCCTTGGGAGGGCGATCATAAAGTTGAAATCAAAGATGGTGGTTGGATTCCCGATGCACCGAGCGTGATTCCATTTAACAAAGACTATCCAGTTCCTCGCGAGCTCACAAAAAAAGATATCGAATCGCTTGTCGATGATTTTGTCGCGGCTGCAAAACGTTCTTACGAAGCTGGGTTTCAAGTCATCGAATTGCACATGGCGCATGGATATTTGATGAACGAATTTTTATCGCCGATTGCAAATGAACGTGACGATGAATACGGCGGTAGCCTTGAGAACCGCATGCGGTTTCCTTTGCAAGTCGCAAAAGCTGTTCGCGCTGTTTGGCCAAAAGAATTGCCGTTGTTTGTTCGCATATCCGCGACTGATTGGGCTGAAAATGGTGGCTGGGATCTTGAACAAAGTGTTGTTCTCGCCAAAGAACTTAAAAAAGCCGGCGTCGATTTGATTGATTGTTCAACCGGCGGGATTCTCTATAACGCGAAAATCCCCGTTGAGCTCGGTTATCAAGTTCCATTTGCTGAAGCGATTCGCAAACAAGCAGACATCGCAACCAGTGCCGTTGGGTTGATCGTGAGCCCGCAACAAGCGGAAGAGATTTTGCAAAAAGGCCAAGCGGACGTTGTGTCGCTGGCGCGCGAATTTCTTCGTGATCCTTATTTCCCTTTACACGCAGCCTATGAATTAGAAGTTGATGTCGAATGGCCAAAACAATATGCACGCGCAAAACGCGTCAAAAAACACTAGGAGCATTTTATGAGTAACAAAAAAGTCGTTCTGGTAACTGGCGCACTGACTGGCATCGGTAAAGCCACTGCCGTCGCATTTGCACAAGAAGGTGTGCAACTCGTGATCTCAGGTCGCAACGAAGAAAAAGGCCAAGCGCTTGCAAAAGAACTTCGCGCCCATGGCGGCCAAGTGGAATTCATCAAAGCCGACGTTCGCTTTGAAAAAGATGTGCAGAACTTGGTGGATAAGACAGTAAAGCAATTTGGTCGACTTGATGTCGCAGTTAACAACGCTGGCACCGAGGGAACACCAGGTCCAGTCATCGAGCAAACGGCCGAGAGTTATGCCGCGATTTTTGATACGAATGTATTGGGAGTGCTCTTGAGCATGAAACATGAAATTCGTGTGATGAGCAAAAATGGTGCAGGCAGTATCATCAATATCTCTTCTGTGCTCGGCAAAAAGGGAACGCCCGGTGCGTCCGTTTATGTCGCAAGCAAACATGCGGTTGAAGGTTTAACGAAATCCGCTGCTCTCGAAGTTGCGGCAAGCGGCATTCGCGTTAACAACGTGGCGCCCGGCCCGATCGATACGGACATGATTCATCGCTTTGCCGGTGAACACGTGAACGCACTCGCGCAGTCGATTCCTTCGAAACGACTTGGACGCCCAGATGAAATCGCACAAACGATTTTGTTTCTAGCATCTGACAAAGCGCCATATATCACTGGACAAACTATTGGAGTGGATGGTGGATCCTTGGCATGAAGCCATGGTCCGACCGTCGAATTTTAGACTTACTCTCTCTCGATCACCCTCTCTTTCAGGCTCCCATGGCGGGCGCGGATTCTCCCGCGCTCGCCATCGGCGTTGCTCAAGCTGGCGGCCTAGGCGCCCTGGGTGCGGCGATGCTTTCGGCCTCCGATTTACGCGAACGATTTTCGCAGATTCGTAAAGCGACCTCGAAGCCCATCAATCTTAATTTTTTCTGTCATGAAAATCCGTCGCCTGATTTGGAGCGCGAAAATCAATGGAGAGAAAAATTAAAACCTTACTACGTTGAATTGGGTCTTAACCTTGATGCCATCGTCGATGGTCCACAGCGGCAGCCATTCAATGAAGAGTTTTGCTCACTGCTTGAAGAACTCAAACCGGGTGTTGTGAGTTTTCATTTTGGTTTTCCTGAAGCGACGTTGGTGAAACGTCTAAAAAATGCCGGTCAGGTGTTGATGGCCTCCGCGAGCTCTATCGAAGAAGCGAAATGGTTAGAAGAACGTGGTTGTGATGTCATCATCGCTCAGGGTCTCGAAGCTGGCGGACATCAAACGATGTTTTTATTCGATGATCTTTCGAAGCTGCAAAAAACTTCTGACCTTGTAAAACAATTCGTTAAAGCTGTGAAGACACCAGTCGTCGCGGCTGGTGGAATTGGTGATGCCAAAGGAATTGTGGCGGCCCTGTCATGGGGCGCAGCTGCTGTGCAAATGGGAACTGCTTATCTGTTTTGTCCTGAATCGATGATTTCAAATGTTCATCGCAACGCTATGAAACATGCAGATCCAGGCGACACCGCACTTACAAATGTATTTAGTGGCAGGCCGGCTCGGGGGATCATCAACCGATTGATGCGAGAAGTAGGACCTATCTCATCGCTCGCGCCAGGATTTCCTGGCGCTTCGACAGCCGTCACTCCCTTAAGAAAAAAATCGGAACAATTAGGACGTACAGATTTTGCGCAGATGTGGTCGGGACAATCCGCTTCACTTGGTCGAGAGATGCCTGCACAAAAATTGACAGAGGCTTTTGCCAACGAAGCGTTAGGTCTACTCTAAGCCGCGAGCCGGGGCGCTGGATCTGAAAATGATTTTTGTTGAGGCGCCGACCCCGATTCTTGGCTGGTGCGGCCCTTCACGATTATTTCAAGTTGCCGAATCACTTCGCTTAACCCATCCACTTGGCTCGAAAGATTTTCGCCGATTCGAGATGCGCTTTCAGCGATACGGGCTGTCTCTTCTGTCGCTTGCGTGATTTGCGTCACGGCTGTCACAATTTGATCGACACCTTGTGATTGCTCAGTCGACGAGCTAGAAACAGAATTTGAAATCTGACTGATCTCACCGATTTGTTCCGATACTTGTTGCAGGATCTGCCCACACTGAGTGGCCATCGATTCGCCAATCTTGATTTTTTCAACGCTCGCAAGACTCATTGTATCTAACTGTTTTTGCGTTTCTGACACAAGCTTGGAAACGGTCGCAAGACTCTGCTCGAGCAGCTGACTAATTTCGAGAGAAGCTTTGCCGCTCATCTCTGCGAGATTTCCAACTTCTTGGGCGACAACCGCGAAGCCTTTACCTTGCTCGCCCGCTCTCGCTGCCTCTACAGACGCATTGAATGACAATAACTTCGTTTGAAAAACGATTTCGTTGATCACTTTGGTTTTGGACTCGATGCTACTAATAATATTGCTGACTCCGGCAAAGTTCTTGTTGCTTGCTTCGATCGCCGCAGACATTTGTGCATTACTCGATTGAATATCGGTGATTGCTTGCAACATCGATTGCATTGCATTTTGGCCGATGCGTGTTTTCTCTTGGCCCGATTGAACAGCCTCAATCGCATGATTTGCATTTTCCGAGGCGCGTTTGGCGGATGCGCTGATCACTTCTGTCGTCGAAGAAGTCTCATGCGCTGCCGCAGCTTGTTCCGTTGACGCCGAAGTCAGCTGACCACTGGCCTTGGCGATCTCCTCAGCGTTCAACGTTAACATTGCTCCCAGTTGTGAAAGCTCTTCTGTTGTTTTCTCCAGCGTCTTCGAAAGACGGGCGGCAAACGCCCATCCGACGTAGGCCAACAGGCCGGCAATTGCAGCCGCGAGCGAGAGACTCGTCAGTAAAAGGAAATGCAGTTTTGCATTGGTTTCCGTAACCTTGCGAGCAACGGCATCTGATAGGTGCGTTGCCAATGCTTCCATTGGATCCAGCACTTTACGATCCAATCCTTTGACGGCTTTGTCGGCCGACGCCGCATCGAATGTTTCAACGTCTACGAACTGCTTTTTCGCATCGAGATAATGCTGCATGAGATCCGAATGCGCCTCGCGGAATTTCGTCAGTAGCTCTTGATCGTCTGCTGACAAGAACGGCATCAACTCTTTTGCAGAATCAGCGATCAACTGACTTTTATCCATGAATCCCTTGGTATGTTTTGCCAACGCTTCCGGATTTTGGCCACGCAAGAGGATGTCTTTCCACTCTTGAACCTGTGTTTTGAAGGCGACACTGATTTTTTGCAGACGCTGTTGATTGTCGAACGACAAGCTCAATTCACGCGACGAAGATGTGTAAGTTTCATTGTTGTAAATGAGAGCAACACTTAAGACTCCTGCGACCAAAACAACACTTGTTAGAAAAAGGAGAACGAACTTTGCTCTTAATGCCATATGGAGCCACCGCCATTGAATCGTTTTACTATCTTAAACTCGGAGTTTTTTGGTTGGGCCCTCAGTCCAGACTCAATAAAGTTTCCTGATATTTCAGGCCCTTTGTCGCGAGAAGAAGATCAGCCTTATTTTTGAGCAACTCCCGATTTCTACCGCGGTCGAGAAATTGAATGTCAGGATTCTGTTTATTTTGATCATTCCGCCGCATGACAAACGTCGAGTCTCTTGCAATGCTTTTGGCAATTGGTATTTAGATTCTTAGACATTTTCATAAGACGCTTTTTCGCGTCTTAACTAAAGGACTAGAAACATGAAACTCGCGTCATTTGCTTCGATGGTGCTGATCTCAGGATTGGTTCTTCCGAACTCGGTATTTGCCGAGGACATGGACAGTAAGATTCAAGCTCTCCAACAAGAAATCAATGAATTGAAAGCCAGCATGAACTCGAGCTCTTCTAGCTCTAGTCCAAAGAAAAATGGTGTCAGCTATAAAGGCGTAAATCTGCAACTGGGCGGCTTCCTCGCTTCAGAGACGGCATTTCGCTCGAATAACACTGAATCTGATATCGGAACGAACTACGCGAAACTCCCGTTTGCGAAAGACCAAGGTTACGGCGTTTCTGAATTCCGCGGCACTGAACGCCAATCACGCTTTTCACTCTTAGCTTCTGGTGATGTAAGTCCAACCACGCATTTGGCTGGCTACTACGAACTCGATTTCCTCGGCACTGGTCCAACAGCGAATGCCAATCAAAGTAACTCGTACACGCCGCGCACGCGTAACATCTACGCAACTATTGATTGGGATGAGATGGGACTTCATCTCTTGGCTGGTCAGAACTGGTCACTCGCCGTTCTCAACACGAAAGGTATCACTCCTCGTAATGAGGCGGTTCCTTTGACAATCGATGCACAGTACATGGTTGGCTTTAACTGGGAACGCCAATGGCAACTTCGTCTCGTCAAAGATTGGGAGAAAACTTTTTGGTTGGCTCTCTCGCTTGAAAATGCGCAAACAGTGAATGTCGGCGGACAATTGGCGGCGGGAACTGGCAACACTTATCAATTGCCAGGTGTTTCGTTAATGCCTTCGACTTCGAACTATTCAATGAATAGCTATCCAGACATTATTTTGAAATTCGCGTGGGAAGCCGACTTTGGACACTTCGAAGTTTGGAACTTGCTCCGTAACTTCCAAAGCCGTTACGGCGGAACAACCGCTGCAACACAAGGAAACCGTCAAGACACATGGGCGGATTCAGTTGGTCTCGGATTCACAGTTCCTGTTCTTTGGAAGCAACTCGATGTGACGGCTTCAGGACTCTATGGATCGGGCGCTGGTCGCTACGGCACGACTCAATTGGCTGACGCGACTTATGCAGCTGATGGAAGTTTAAATCCACTCGTTGGCACTCAGTACTTGGTGCAGTTGGTTTATCACACCACAAATCGTCTCGACATTTACGGCGGCTTTGGTCAAGAGATGGTGGCAAGCTCAGTCGGTGGCGGCGGCGCTTTCGGATTTGGTGATAACGTCACCGGTACGAACAACGCGGGCTGCTCGAACGTTGGTGGCACTTGTACGCCGTTCATTAAACAGAGCACGCAAGCGAACATCGGCGCTTGGTGGGCTTTCTATAAAGGTGATTACGGCGTTATGAAATTAGGAGCGCAATACTCACATACGACACTGGATACGTTTGCGGATGCGAGCAACTTCGCGCCAAGTACGAATCAAGACATGTTCTTCACAAGCTTACGCTACTACCCGTTCTAGGGCCTATAACCATAGGCCCATCAAAATATCATCGAGATATTGATCGTCGCCGAGTTTCACTCGGCGCAACCAACGACCTTCTTCCTGAAATCCAACTTTTTTATAAAGTGAAATTGCTGGCGTGTTGATGCTACGAACATGCAGCTCGATTTTCTCGAGCAAGCTGCGCGAGCGCGCCCATTCAATCAAATGTTGAGTGAGTTTTTGTCCGACACCATTCCCTTCGTGACCCGGGTGAACAGCAGTTGTTAAGTGCGCCACGTGCTGTGTGGCCTCCAGCTGCAAAGGATCTAGTAAGGCGTGGCCGACGACTGAATTATCGACTTCTGCAATCAGATAAACGCCGCGAGGATGATCGGAGAGTTGGCCAATTTTCTCTTTAAAATGGCTGTCATTCAATTCGTGCGGTTGAGTCAGTATGTGACCGGGCTTTTTCAAAGCGATGCTTTGCTCCGCTTTATAGAGAGCCGCCGCATCTTGGGCTTTGGCTTGGCGAATTGCAACTTGCCGATAATTTCGTGCCACAGCGATACCTACCTTTTGTCGTGCGATAGGATCTTTTCGGAGTGTGGCCGTGTGAGTTGAGCTTTTCCACATTCCAGATTTTTTGATTCCAATGATGGAAAGTTTTCGTCTCAAAAAATTAGAGATTTTTTTAACTGCTTGACCTGTCTCAGACTGAGAAATTCGTAATCAATTCCCGTTCGCTTTGTGCAATCGAGCCTGCGAAATTCCAACTAGATTTGCCACGCGTTCTCTGGCGCTTTCACGTAAGATTGCAACTGCCAAACTCCAAGTCTGAATCGGGTTGGCAGCTGTGTGATGCGATGGTTTTGAGCCATAGGCCAGATAAACCATATTACCATGCTCGTCAGCTCTCCAAGTCCAGAGCTCAGCTTCCTGAAATGCCGCTGTCTCCTCCATCAAATCCCAGAGAGCACTCAGGGCCATTTGCAGTTTCGCTTGTGTCACTTCTTTCAAATCAGTTCGTTCAAGTTGTCGCATCAATCCGAAAAGCATGACGGCATGTTCTCGGCCCCAGGCCAACGTTCCGTGATAATGATCAGCGGTAAAATACTTTTGGATTTCGGCCGGTGCGAACGCTGCATTCGCAATCAACAAGCCAATTGGCGATTTCAATCCGTAAGGGAATTGTAGCAACACACGATCTGCCATGAACATCAGCTCTTCATCGGTCGGAAGACCAAACATCAGGTAAGAGCCTTCATCTGAATTCATCACTTTTACAGGCGTGCCATCTTCATTGAGAGAGACGGCATAATAAGTGATAGGTCTATCGATCTCTTGATTCGGCATTTTCAAGCCAAGTGAGTGCACGTACGATTCGGCGTTTTTAAGATCTTGCTGCGACACCTGAACTTTGAAGAAAGTGGGCGCTTCGTTTTTCCAAGTAAAATAATAAGACTGCGCACGCTTCGCACTCAGCTCTTGGAACAAACCATATTTCGAGCTTGAGTAAATATCGTAGGCGGCCGCCAATGCGGCTGGCATATAGGCGACGTTGACGTCGAATGCGATTTTGCCGAGACCCAATCCCCATTCGCTATCGCGCCATTGGCCAGTGAAGCGACCATCAAGTAAATGAATCAGCTTTTGATAACCATTTTCGAGGGCGACTTGATCATTATTCTTGCGCGCCTCTGACATGTGATGAGCGAAATCATAAGCCGAAGAAACAATAAACTGCATGTTGTGATCGAAAACGTCGCGATAACTCTTACCGTTCGCGGCCCGACGATCGAGAAACGCGTTGGCGTCTCGTTCGCTCACCATAGTGAAATATTCTTGCATCAAGATTGGCGGCATTAAGTTCGAATCCACCATCTCGTAATCTTGCCGTGGCGAAAAAGAAGTGTAGCGACTTAAAAAGTAAGCGTAGTCCGCTAGAGTTTCTTCGTGCGATACACGTCCAACATCATCGACCCGATCCAAAACACCCGCAAGTGCTGCTTCGACCGCCTGTGGCTGCAACGCTTTCAGAATCAACATTGTCGACATCATGCTATCGCGACCAAAATAGGTCAGATAGCGCCACGAACCTGCGAGCCATTTTTCTTTGTAAACAACAAACGCCAACATGTTGAGAGTTTGCGGATCCAATGTATGCAAGAATTCTGGGCGAATGATTTGCTCGATTGGAAGAGCATTGAGTAACGTTTCACTGGTCAATGCAGTCACGCGGAACCGAAGCGGACCAGTGTGGCCAGGATTCTTCGTCAAGATCACTTTGCCATTCACAATTGCAAAACGGCTTCCTTCGCCAGCTTGTAAATGCATTTCGTAACGATGCTCTGGTGAGATCGTTCGAGTGACACGCACCATTTGGCGAGCGCCATCCCATTCGATTTGCTCATCGACCGCATCCATTTTTTTGCCGGCGTCTTCACGATCGCGAATGCGGCGAATATTTCCCAGCGCAAAATCTTTGGCGATCAATGTTTCAACACCATCCGCTTCGATCTCCGTCACAATACCGTGTAAACCGTTTTGCGTAGGAGCCAGCGAAACACTGTCGTGAATTTTCATTTTTAAATGCGCGGATTCTTCAAAGAACATTGAGACGCCGGAGTTGCCATTGTCGGCGAAACCAACAACGACGGACGATTTAGCTCCGTAATTGGCCATAATATGAGCGGCGACGTTGTTTTGACGGAAGAAGTGATTCTCCGTCTTACCCATCGATTTAGAGAAATTAAGGTTTGTGTTATTGAATCTATACGGAATCAGTGAGGCCAGTTCGGTCATATGATTTCTATCTAGTTTAGCTTCGCAAAATTTTTGGTTGACGCCCGTGGTAGCGCCCACCGGGCATATTGAGAAACCGAAAGCCATCATCAAAGCGACGAAAAGCGAAATCACAAATCCTCCGAACAATAATTTCCATGGCAAAGCTAAGGCCAACAGCCTTGGCTTTATTTTGTTTCTGAGAATTCGAAAAATCGGTGACTGACGTCCCTCGCCGTCTTCTGTCAATGAACTATCCACCCCTCAAGTGTTCCTCGAGGGAATTCTAAGCCAAGCTGACGGGCTCAGCCACCGAATTTTAAAAAATCATAAAAGAGTTCTGAACAAGCTTGTGTTAAAGCGCCCAAAGATGGAGGCTTCTCTTGAAGTCGAATAAATGGCTTTTCATATTAACTTTTCTCTTCGCGTTGAACGCGCGCGCTTCCGAATTGGAAACTAAATTTAGTCCGATCATTCTTTCAGCGGCTATGACCTCCGTCATTATGAATCCTGAAGCCAACCTGTTGGCTTATGCTTATGCGAAACCCGCTGAGATCATTTCAACTGAAGAATTTCGGGGTGATTTGATTCGGAAGTTATTAGAAATCCCGGCGTCGAGAAATAGTTTGCATGGTGTTGCATTGGTCATTTCGTCGTTACTCAATCGCTACGGTTTTCAAAAACATTGGGGACAGGCCGAACAAAATTTATTTTTGACGTGTATTGAATATTTAAAGAGACACGGACAGGGGCGCTCGGTTGCAACTGATCTCGAACGAGATCTACTAACAATTAAGAGCGACTCTTACGCCACCATTCGGTTCAAATTGCAAAAACCACTCGAAGACTTGATAAAACTGATTCAATCGAAACCCTTGGAACTTAAGAGTCTTAAAGAAACCCTCTTTGAACTGACGGATGCGGAACGCCGCCTCATCGTTCGGCGAGCCCAAGCCATTGAACAACAGCTGCGCGAATCAAAAGTGACCTTCGTTTGTAAAACTCGCCTTGGTGATAACGACAACGAGTCGTTACCAAGGAAGTGATTCACCTTTAAAATTAAAAAACTGACCTGAAACTTTTGGAGTGGCGTCGCGAATGACTTCGAGCAATCCGCGAGCGGATTCCGCCGTCTCTGTCTGCGCGCCACTGCCACCCATGTCGGTCTTCACCCAACCCGGATGAAGCGACAACACAATCGCTTGCTCAAAATCATGCGACAAACCTTTGGTGAACATATTAAGCGCGGCTTTAGACATACGATACGCCATCGAACCACCCGACGTATTGTCGGCAATGGAACCCATGCGACTTGTGATATTCGCCACAACCGGCTGAGGTGATTTTGTCAG
>Ga0105239_10003420_pt1 | contig 19460 bp, 19 predicted proteins | sample KBSC44metaG_FD_92761 | JGI IMG/M metagenome (GOLD analysis project Ga0105239, IMG submission 92761) | Corn rhizosphere microbial communities from Kellogg Biological Station, Michigan, USA - KBS C4-4 metaG | ecosystem: Host-associated > Plants > Roots > Rhizosphere > Soil | place: Michigan, USA...
GGCTTTGAGCGAAAGACGAGATTCGAACTCGCGACCCCGACCTTGGCAAGGTCGTGCTCTACCAACTGAGCTACTTTCGCGTTGGGAGTGCAAATATAGACAGAAAACCATATTCTGCAAATAGAAAAATTTATTTTTTTAAAGTTTTTTATAAGTCGTTGTTTTTCAAAACTTCAACTATAAGGTCGGCTTCATATCCGCGGCCCATAGCGTATTGTTGTAGTTTGTAACGGCGTTTAAACTCATTTTTTTCGGTTACCGATGTCGCTTTCTTTTCCAGCAAACGAGTCAACGAAGCCATATAATCGTCAAGATCAATGGTTAAGAGTGCCTTTTTGATAAGTACATCCGGAACACGTTTCAGTTTCAGGCCTTGTTTTATTTTGATTTTGCCCCAGGCTTTCTGGCTGAATTTACCTTTTACATAAGCTTTAGCAAAGCGGTCTTCATTCAAAAAGTTTCCTTCTATTAACCGGCTGATGGTTTGTTCAACAGCATCGGGCCAAAGGCCCCATTCATACAGCTTATCACGTACTTCCTGTTGCGAACGTTCCTGGTAGGCGCAAAAATGTTCGGCCTTGGCCAATGCTACTTCCGGGTTGCTTATCTTGATCTTTTTGGGCTCGTCCATTAATGTCAAAATTCGTTAAAAATTCTGCTATTGTTAGATAATATACTCAAATTCGTGGCATGCATAATAATCAATACACCATCACTGAGGTAAAGGTCATCATTAACGCCGAAGGTAATATTGTAAATGACAGTGTTATAAGTACCCTGCTTACCGATAGCCGCAGGATCAATAACGCGGCCGAAGGATTGTTTTTTGCATTGAGTGCCCGCCGCAACGGTCATGAATTTGTGGCCGAAGCTTATGCCGCTGGTGTGCGTAATTTTGTGGTTAAACATGGGCCCGAATTTAACCTGCCCGGGGCCAATTTTTTACGGGTTGATGATCCGCTGACTGCTTTACAGGCGCTGGCTGCTGCTCATAGGTGTCAGTTTAAGTTACAGGTAATAGGCATAACCGGGAGTAATGGCAAAACCATTGTAAAAGAGTGGCTGTACCAATTACTTACCGCCGATAAAAATATTGTACGTAATCCTAAAAGTTACAACTCACAAATTGGCGTGCCACTATCGGTATGGCAAATCAACGGTCGTAATGATCTGGGGATTTTTGAGGCCGGTATCTCCACCATAAACGAAATGGAAAAGCTCTGGGCCATGATCAGGCCACAGATAGGTGTGTTGACACATATTGGTTCTGCCCATGACGAGGGGTTTACCAACAGGCGCCAAAAAGTACTGGAGAAGCTGTTGCTGTTTAAAAAGAGCAAGCAGTTGATCTATCATTACGATGATCTGCTGGATTATCAGAAGGATATCCCGGTAAAAAATACTTTTACCTGGAGCCGCAAGTTCAAGGTGGCCGATCTGTATGTTTTCAGCGAAACCGTAATCTCCAAAAAATATTACCTGAGGGCCTATTATCAAAAAAAGGAAATTGAATGCCTCATCCCGTTTTCAGATCAGGCTTCGGTAGAAAATGCCATTACCTGCTGGGCCGTTATGCTGGCCATGGGCTATAGTCCGGCCGAGGCTGATAGGCGCATTGAACGCCTTAACCCGGTAAGTATGCGCCTGGAGCTGAAAAACGGCATCAATAATTGTTCGGTTATTGACGATACCTATAACTCCGATCTGCAATCGCTGGAGATAGCGCTCAATTTCCTGGGGCAGCAAAACCAGCATCAGAAAAAAACACTTATCCTGTCGGATATTTTGCAATCGGGCTTGCAGCAGGATGTGCTGTACTGCCAGGTGGCCACGCTCATCGGTACCCAAAAAATAGATAGGTTTATTGGCGTTGGCCCGGCGCTAATGAACAACCAAACCTGCTTTGCACTGCCCGAACAGCATTTTTTTGCTGATACTACTGCATTGGTACAACAGCTCAAGGCGCTTAATTTTAAAGAAGAGACTATCCTTATCAAAGGTTCGCGTAGCTTTGAGTTTGAGCGTATCAGCAGTGCCCTTACGCAAAAGGCGCATGAAACCATCATGGAGATCAACCTGAATACGCTGTTGGGTAACCTCAATTTTTACCGCTCCAAATTAAAGCCGGGTGTAAAAGTGATGGCCATGGTCAAAGCGTTTTCGTACGGCAGCGGCACTTTTGAGGTGGCCAATATGCTGCAATACAACAAAGCCGACTACCTGGCCGTGGCTTATATTGACGAAGGCGTGGCCCTGCGTCAGGCAGGTATTAATCTGCCGTTGGTGGTACTTAATCCGGAGGCATCTGCATTTGATAAACTGGCCGAGCATAAACTGCAGCCCGTGATTTATAGTTTTGGTCTGCTGGATGATTTTGTATCCTATAGCCGTGATCACGGTCTGTCTGGCTATCCGGTACACCTGAAGATCGATACGGGCATGCACCGCCTGGGTTTTGAGGGCTTTGAGATAGATATGCTGTGCGATATGTTGGAGCAAAACCGGTATATCCGGGTCGAATCGGTATTTTCGCACCTGGTAGCCAGTGAGGCGCCGCAACATGATGAATTTAGCAAAACGCAGATCAAACGTTTTGAAAAGGCTTTTAAAGAGATCGAGAAAACATTGGGTTATAAGGTGATCAAACATATCTGCAATACCTCGGGCATTATCCGTTTCCCAGGTGCACACTATGATATGGTGCGATTGGGCATAGGCTTGTACGGTATAGATTCGTCGGTACAGGCTTCGGAGCAGGCTCTGCAGCCTGTTGCCCGCTTAAAAACCAGTGTGGCCCAGGTGAAAAAAATACCAGCAGGAGATACGATTAGTTATGGTCGTAGTGGAAGCTTGCCAAAAGATGGCAAAATAGCCACTGTACGTATTGGCTATGCCGATGGTTACTTACGCGCTTTTGGTAATGGCATTGGTAAAATGCTGGTAAAAGGTACGCTGGTGCCTACTGTTGGTAACATTACCATGGATATGTGTATGCTGGATGTAAGCGGCCTGGATGTAAGCGAAGGCGATGAGGTGATCATTTTTGATGATAAGCACCGCATTGAAGAACTGGCCAAACAAATAGGCACTATTCCGTACGAAATATTAACTAATGTTTCACAACGGGTAAAAAGAGTGTATTTTTATGAATAGAGTATCAAGTAGATAGTATCAAGTATCAAGATATCTTGCTTCTTCAATGTCAAAAGGAAAAAGTCGTGATACTTGATACTAAAAAAATAGATATGAACAGATTAGCGGGTGCGTTATTAAGGTATTTTGTAAAAGGGTTATTGGTAGTAGTACCTATAGGCGCCGCATTCTTTTTGATTTACTGGGCGGTGTCAACCATTGATAAAGCGCTGAATCTGAGTGATGTGTTGTGGGTTGATAAGGAGGGTAAGCACGTGTACATTCCCGGTTTGGGTATCCTGAACGTGGTGGTAGTGATCCTGATAGCAGGCATATTGGTAACCAATGTGATCACCGATCCTATAAAGCGATGGTTTAACCGCTGGCTTAACCGGTTGCCGCTTATCAAATTCCTGTATTCATCTATTAAAGATCTGACCGAAGCCATTGTAGGGGAGGAGAAGAAGTTTAACGAACCTGTTATTGTGGAGGTGAATGAATTTGGGTTAAAAAAAATAGGCTTCATTGTGCAAAAGGACCTGGAGACACTTGGTTTACCTGGCGAAGTTGCCGTTTACTTTCCATATTCTTACTCCTTTGCCGGGCAGGTGGTGATCATATCGGCCTCCAAAGTAAAACACCTCGACAAAAACGCTGCCGACATGATGAAATTCGTTATCTCAGGCGGAGTAAGCGGTTTGGATCATTAAGCTGAAAACCTTAGGCATTCGACTCTAAACTTTTTTCAAGGTTTTCTGCTTTCGGCTTTAAGCCTTGGGCTCTTTTAAAGCTTCTGATGGCTAAAAATGTGCTGATCAGCATGAGTAAAGCGCCCAGGATATAAGGCGCCCCCGGAAAATAGGTGGCTGTATTGCGATGGGTGAACAGGTGGAAAACCGAGCTCATTAATAAGGGGCCAATGATAACAGCCACACTGGTTAAACTGGTTAAGGAGCCCTGCAATTCGCCCTGTTCTTTGGGCGATACGGTACCGGTGATCAATCCCTGCAATGCCGGGCCGGATATGCCACCCAGGCAATAAGGTATCATATACAAATACATGAGCCAACCATGATTGGCAAAAGCTATCAGTGTTAAACCAAGCGTATAAAAAAGCAGGCCTGCCACAATGTTTTTTTCCTGCCCGAATTTAGGGATGGTATAGCGAATCAATCCGCCTTGTATGGCCACCAGCACTACGCCTATAAAAATACCCAGCGTTCCGATATTGGGCAGTGTCCAGTTAAATTTTTCGATCAGGAAAAAGGATAACACATATTCAACAGCTTTTTGGGCTACATATACCAGTGAAAATGATGCCACCAGACCAATAAGTGCCGGATATTTACCAAGGTTGCGTAAAGAACTGATAGGGTTTGATTTTTTCCACTCAAATCTTCTTCGATTTTTGACGGCCAATGACTCGGGCAGCACAAAATAGCCGTAAGCCGCGTTGATAAGCGCGAAAGCGGCTGCTGCCATAAAAGGGAATTTTACATTGAGCTCGCCCAGGTAAGCACCAAGCCCTATCCCGATGATAAAGCCCAGGCCTGATGCCGCACCCACCAGCCCGAAGTTGGCCGCCCGGTTTTTGCCGGTACTGATGTCGGCTATATAAGCGGTTGCGGTGGAGTTGCTGGCACCCGTGATACCCGCGATGGTACGCCCCACAAAAAGCCAGCCTATGGTAGGTGCAAAAGCCATAAAAATATAATCGATGCCAAAACCAAGTAGCGAGCTTAGCAGCACTGGTCGCCGGCCATACCTGTCGCTCAGGTTACCCAGCACCGATGAAAACAGGAATTGCATGGAAGCGTAGGTGAACGTTAAATAGCCGTTGTACTGGGTAGCGGTACTTACGTCAATATGGCCCAATGTTTCCAGTAATTTGGGCATTACCGGTATGATGATCCCCAGACCAAGCACGTCTACAAATAAGGTAACAAATATAAATCCCAGCGCGGCCGAGTGCTTTTTTTTAGGTTTGTCGGTCATTAAAAGTATAAAGCATTAAAAGGGGGTAAAAGTTTTTGCACTGCGCATTTTACACTTTTACCCCGGGTATCTTATTTTAAAAATAGACAAATTTTATGGTATCGATTCTACTTTTAATTCCTCTTCCCCCACTGGTGTGGTTTTAACGTTCCTGAAACTTCGTATTACCAGTACTGTGCTTAGCAACATCAACACAGCCCCTGCCATAAAAGGTGCCCCGGCAAATTGTACGGGCGCGTTCTTGCTGGTGAAATAAGCAAACAGGGTGGTCATCATCGGTGGTCCAATGATGGTTGTAGCACTCATTAAACTGGTTAAGCCACCCTGCAGCTCTCCCTGTTCGTTGGGAGGCACTTCCTGGCTGATAATGCCCTGTAAAGCCGGACCTGCTATACCACCCAGGCAGTAAGGAACCAATATGGCAAACATCATCCAGCCTTTGGTGGCAAAGGCAAACAGGAACAAGCCGAGGCTATAAAGCAACAGGCCCATCCATATACTTTTTTGCTGACCAAACTTAGGAATGATGATCCGGATAAGCCAGCCCTGTACCAGTGCCGACATCACCCCAACAAAACCCAGTGAATAACCTACCCAAGCCTCGTTCCAGCTGAATTTCTCCATGGTGAAAAACGTCCATGTACTTTGTACAGCCTGGGCTGCAATGTATATCAATATCAACGATACTACCAGCCCGCTAATAGTTGGATATTTTCGTAATTGTATCAGTGAGCCCATAGGGTTGGCTCTTTTCCACTCAAATTCACGGCGATGATCCATTGACAGCGACTCCGGTAGAATGAAAAAGCCGTATAAGGCATTGATCAAAGCCAATACCGCAGCTGCTATAAAAGGCAGCTTGGTGCTGTATTGTCCCAGTATACCACCTAATACCGGACCTATGATAAAGCCCAGGCCAAAGGCTGCGCCAATGAGCCCGAAATTTTGCGCCCGCTTTTCAGGTGTGCTGATATCGGCAATATAAGCCGAGGCGGTAGTAAAACTGGCTCCGGTAATACCGGCAATGAGCCTGCCTACAAAGAGCCAGCCTATAGATGGTGCAAAAGCCAGGAAAGTATAATCGATACTAAAACCCAGTAATGATGCCAGTAACACCGGCCTGCGACCGTATTTGTCACTTAAATTACCCAGCAGCGGGGCACAGATAAATTGCATAATGGCATAAGCAAATGCCAGCCAGCCTCCATAACGCGAAGCATCGCTCAAATTACCGTGAATGAGATGCTGTATCAATTTAGGCAGTACAGGTATGATGATGCCAAAACCAATAATATCTATCAGCAGGGTAACAAAAATAAATCCTAAGGCGGCCTGGGGTTTAACTTTAGTGCTCATGAGTATATGTTTTTGCAAATTGTTTACAGGTCAAATTTACCACCGCATACCCAAAGCTGAAAGGGGCTATTACGACACATTGAGGGGTACATCGTGACATAATGTGATCTTCCGGATAATAAAATCAGTATAGGGGGAGCGGCTTAAAGATAGAAAAGACTCATTAAGGTACTATTTGTTACAAATGATTTTAAAAATAAATGTATTAGCCCCCTTTCCTGGTTAGGTAAATGTGTGCACAGTGATAAATAAATAGCTAATAAATAAAAAGCAGTATTAATTGTTGGATAATATTTGAAAATATTGTTCTTGAATCTTTAAATTAGGATAGTTTACTTATTTCCTGTTACATTTTTAATTACATAATATTTATTAAAAACTTCACAACTATGAAAAAATATGATACAAACAAACTTTCAAGAAAACAAATGAAAGGGGTTATGGGAGGGGTACTTCAGATGGATTGTTACTGTTTAACCAGTCACGGTGAACCGACTTCGACAGGATATGGCTGTGTTACTGTTGATGGTTGTACAGCGACAGCTGCTGAAGTGTGCTCTTCGGGCCAAGCTAAGTGCTTTTCTATAAACCCATCATAAATAAAAAGCCCCGGTTAACCGGGGCTTTTTATGTGCTTGAATATTAAAAGTTCGGTTTCAATACGTACTTGTTGTAGAAACGGGTTATATGTTCTACGGCTTCTTCGGCGGTATCAACTACACGGTACAGGTTCAGATCGTCGGGGTTGATGTTGTGCTGTTCGGCCAGCATTTTTTCTTCTACCCAGTTAAACAGGCCTTTCCAGTATTCCACCCCAACAAAAATGATGGGGAAACGGGCAATTTTACCGGTTTGTATCAGGGTGATGGCCTCAAATGATTCGTCCATAGTACCAAAACCGCCGGGCAAAATGATAAAGCCCTGCGAGTATTTCATGAACATCACCTTGCGGATAAAGAAATAATCAAACTCCAGAATCTTATCCCTGTCGATATATTTGTTATGAAACTGCTCAAACGGCAGTTCGATATTTAAACCTACCGATTTGCCACCCGCTTCATAAGCGCCTTTATTAGCAGCTTCCATAATACCTGGCCCGCCACCTGATATTACGCCGTAACCATGCTCGGTAAGCAGGCGGGCGGTATCCTCGGCCAGTTGATAATACCGGTTATCATTATGGGTGCGTGCCGATCCGAATATGGATACGCAAGGACCTATCTTAGCTAGTTTTTCAAAGCCGTCAACAAATTCGGCCATTATTTTAAATATCTGCCAGGAATCGGTAACCTTTATTTCCTGCCAGTTCTTGTTCTCAAACGCTTGTCTTATCTTTTCTTCGCCTGTCATTGTTTTTTATTATTAGTCCGGAAGATTGTTTCTTCTATTAGTCCAGAAGATTAATAACGTAAAAATATAATTATGTTTCGCTTTGCAGGATAAATTATTGTTCAAATTGTAGTGCGGTCACTCATTCACGCAGCTATTGGGCTTTTGGGTTTTCTCGGCTTTTTTTTCCTTTGCGGTTTTTCTACCGATGTGATCCAGAGTCCCACAAAAGTAATGAATCCGTTTACAATGATCAGTTCGTTACTGAAAACATAACCCTCTAAAAATTTGGCCGATTCGGTGCTTAAAAAATAGCATATCGCTGGTGATATCAAACAAATAAAAGGCACCAGCTTGTCGCGTACCTGCATATTGCTCATAAACAGGCCAAAGGAATATAAACCCAGCAGTGGCCCGTAGGTATAAGAAGCTACCGCGAATATGGCACTTACCACGGCATCATTATTAATAGCATTAAATATGATAATGGTCAAAAACATGAGCCCCGAAAAGGCGATGTGAACCCCATGCCTGATGCCCACCATTTTTTTGCTGTTAAGGTCGCCCTTTTTATTAAAGTTGAGGAAATCGACACAGAATGAGGTTGTTAATGCGGTGAGAGCCGAATCGGTAGTGGCAAAGGTGGCGGCAGTTAGGCCCAGCATAAACACCATGGCCGGTACTATACCCAGGTATTTGAGGGCGATAGTAGGGTACAGGTAATCGGTTTTATCTACATGGATACCGTATTTGTTGGCATACAGCCATAGTAAAGCACCCACGCTTAAAAAGAAAATATTGATCACTACAAATACCCCCGTAAAGCTGAACATGTTTTTCTGCGCCTCTTTGATGTTTTTAAGGCTCAGGTTCTTTTGCATCAAATCCTGGTCAAGTCCCGTCATACCTACGGTAATAAACAAACCACCCAGGAAAGCTTTGGTAAAATGGAGCTTGCTGCTCAGAAAATCATTAAAGAAAAATATCTTGGAATAGCTGCTGTCTTTAATAGCATTAGCAGCTTCAAAAATATTCATGTGCAGGCTCTGGCAAATAAAATAGATCGACAGAAATACCGAGAGCACCAGGAAAAAAGTTTGCAAACTATCGGTAATGATAATGGTTTTTAAGCCACCCTTAAACGTGTACGACCAAATAAGCAGCAAACAAATAAGCACTGTGACAGCAAAAGGGATATGATAACTATCAAAAATGAATTTTTGCAGAACGATAACTACCAGGTAAAGCCTGAATGCCGAGCCAATAACCCTGCTGATGAGGAATATGCCTGCCGCAGTTTTATAGCTCCAGGTACCCAGGGCGCCCTCAATATAACTGTAAATAGAGGTGAGTTTGAGCCGGTAATACAACGGCAGCAGCACGGTGGCAATAATGATAAAGCCAGCTGCATTACCCAATACAAATTGAAAGTAAGAGAACTGATCGCCGGATGGGGCGCCAACTTTGCCCGGTACCGAAATAAAAGTAACACCACTCAAGGCTGTGCCGATCATCCCGAAAGCCACCAGGTACCACTTGGAATTGCGGTTGGCTACAAAAAAAGTATCGTTATCTGATGATTTTTTGGACGTGAGCCATGATATGATCAGCAATACCAAAAAATAACCAATAATGAATGAAAGTAGAATTCCGGGCGACATATGTTTGTTTTAAGTCTGTAAGACCGAAAGCCGGGGAAGTCCGTGTCTCGGTTTATTCCGAAAGTCGGAAACTTTTTTTACAAAAGATAATTTTGAATTCGGAATTCGGATGTTTGAATTCGGTTATTTTTGTTTGAACCGGGTTAAAACCTCCCTTGCCTCCCGTTCACTCGTTGCAAACGAGCGCAAGTAGATTGCAAACCGGCTCAGTCAGAAAAACATTCACTAAATCAATAATACACTAATTAAACAAAGGTTAACGTCGCGGTTAATAAACGGGTTAACGATTTTTTTATGAGGCTTAACCTCAGTTTAAGTATTGGTTCGCCTTATTATTGTTATCAATAATAACCAATTATTAAACCTTAATACCGAAATCTATGAATGTACAAAAAACTTTCTTTTTTGTGGTTTGGGGCGCGTGCGCCACTTTGCTAAGCTGTAGCAAAGCCAGGGTTATCCCTCCTGGTACAGCTAATACCGACGCGATCGGCAAGCAGCAACATGTCAACGTACTCAGCCTCGCCAACTCCAATGAATCTATTGCCGATCTGGCTTATTCGGCCTTTGACGCGGCCTGTTTTAACCCCAATACTAACCTGTATTACAGCACCACTAATAAGGATGGTATAGCTGCGATATGGACGCAGGCTATCTATTGGGATATGGCCATGGATGTGTATAACCGCACCCGGAAGCCTGCTCAGCTGGCCCGGGTAAACGCCATGTACCAGGGCGGCTTTAACCAGTACGATGGTTATAACTGGAACAATACCACCACCTGGTTTATCTACGATGATATGATGTGGTGGGTAATGGCTCTGGCCCGTGCTCATCAGCTTACCGGTAACCCTGCTTACCTGCAAAATGCCAAGGCTGGTTTCGATCGGGTTTGGGCTGGCTCTTATGATCCGGTTGATGGCGGCATGTTTTGGGATTTTAATCATAGCGGTAAAAATTCCTGCATCAATTTCCCAACCGTTATAGGGGCCATGCGCCTGTACAATATCACGCATGATAAAGCCTATTTAACCAAAGCGCAATCCATTTATACCTGGGCTAAAACCAACCTTACGGATGCCGGCACCGGCCAGGTTTATGATAATAAGATAGGCAGTAACCTTCCGGGTGGACAGGCTTATACTTATAATGCGGGCACTGCCATTGGCGCTGCTTATTTGCTGTACAAACAATCGCATAATGCCGCCTACCTGGCCGATGCCAAAAGATATGCCGATTACGTAAAAAATAACCTTTGTACCGATGGTATACTGCCTGCCGAAGGCGATTTTAACGAGCAGGGTGTCATGAAAGCCATATTTGCCGATTATATGATGCAATTGGTTAACGAAGGAGGTCAAACCCAATACCTGGACTGGATCAAACAAAACTTAACCACCGGCTGGCTCAACCGTGACAGGGCACGCAATCTTACTTACCGCAATTATGCGGTGACCTGTCCAACAGGTTATATCCAATCGTACGAGGCCAGCAGCCTGGTTACCTTTTTGCAGCTGTTCCCTAAAAACGTTTGCCTGTTTCCACCGGGAGTAACATTTTATGCCAATACCATGTATGGTGGCACCGCCACCAAGCCTATCCCGAAGGGCAGTTATACGTTAGCGCAATTGCAACAGTATGGTTTTGTAGATAACTGGGCATCATCTGCAAGCATACCTGATGGCTGGACGGTGACCATGTACAGCGATGATAATTTCCAGGGTACTTCCTGGCAGCTCAATGCCGATACCCCGCATTTTCCGAATCTTTCGCCCACGGCTAATGATGTAGTATCGTCGATTAAAATACAATAACCTTTACTTATTAATCACAAGGCCCCCGTTGCAAAGCGGGGGCTTTTTTGTTTGATGATGGTTTTCAACCCGCGGTTGGTGCTATCATTGCACCATTAAGGTCTCAATAACACTGATCACGGCTAAATAGTGTAAAGAAAGAGAAATACCCCCTATGCGCGAAGCGGAGATAGGGGGCGAGCATAGTGATGTCGGGGTAAGTCGAATTATTATATTTACATACAACGGTATTTCATATCCAGCACATAGCCAAACTCATGTTTATCAGTAGCGGTAGATATATTTGGTTTTTTATAAATAATGCTTTTGTAGATTAATGAGTTACCTGGCAAATTTTTTTGAACCGGCAACACAAAGGATCACGCCAATAGTAACGCCTACCATCCCCAGGCTCACCTTTTCGTGTAGCAAAGTGGCCGCCAGGGCTAAACCAAAAAATGGCTGTAATAGCTGTAGCTGTCCCACGGCGGCTATACCTCCCTGCGCCAGTCCGCGGTACCAGAACACGAAACCAATAAGCATGCTGAACAGGGAAACGTAAGCCAGCCCGGTCCATGCCGCTGTATCAACTCCGGCGAATGATTTGGGCAATAAAAAGAACATCGTAGGTATCACAAAAGGTAACGATAGCACCAGGGCCCAGCAGATCACCTGCCAGCCACCCAATATTTTGGAAAGTTTTGCCCCTTCGGCATAACCAAGTCCGCATAAGATGATGGATAACAGCATCAGGATATCGCCAACGGGCGATGCAGAAAGCCCCTGGATAACCGCGAAGCCTACCACAAACAAACTCCCCAATACCGAGAAGATCCAGAATGCCGGCTGAGGTCGCTCACCGCCACGCAATACGCCAAATATGGCGGTAGTGAGCGGTAAAATCCCCAGGAATACGATGGAATGGGCCGAAGTAATATGCTGCAGGGCCAGGGCACTTAATAAAGGGAAGCCGATAACACAGCCTATGGCTACAATAACCAACGAAAAAATATGCCCCCTCGCCGGGCGCTTCTCTTTAAAGATCAGTAGTACACAAAGAGCAAGCAGCCCCGCGATGGTGGCACGGGCAACTGTTAAAAATAAAGGATTAAAACCCAGTACAGCCACCCGTGTTGCAGGCATCGAACCGCTGAATATGAGTATACCGATGAATCCGTTGATCCAACCGCTGTTACTGTTTGCTGCTAATTTGTCGGGTAATGCTTTACTGCTGATCATGATATGATGGTTAATTATTATGGTTACAAAAATAAATAGCACATAATAAAGGTTACAGACTCAGTTTTGTGTATTTTGATGGATACAGTTATATTTACAGCATGAGCAAGGATTTTCTTTACAGTGAAATTGCAAACGGAATTGCCGCCCAGATCAGCAGTGGGGTTTTGCAGGCGGGCGACAAACTGCCTTCTGTACGCCTATTATGTAAGGAGCATGGCATCAGCATGAACACCGCCAAAAGGGTATTCCTGGAGCTGGAAGCACAATCGCTGGTCGATTCCAAACCGCAATCGGGTTATTTTGTGAGCAGCTTGCCTTATCTCAAACTTCCGCTGCCCGAAGTAAGCCGGCCATCGGCCTTGGCGACTAATAGCGAACCTAACGAATTGATCAGCAATGTATATGGTAATATGGGGAATAGCGGGCTCACGCTTTTTTCCATCAGCGCGCCATCTGGTGATCTGCTGCCGCTGGCCAAGCTGAAAAAGGAAATTGTACATGCCACGCGGGAGCTTAGGGAAGGTGGTACGGCCTACGAGCCCTTACAGGGTAATATAAAACTGCGCAGGATGATAGCCGTCCGTTCCCTGGCCTGGGGAGGGAACTTGCATGAAAATGACCTAGTTACTACCGGTGGCGCCATGAACGCGGTTTCCCTTTGCTTGATGGCCCTCACAAAACCGGGCGATACAGTTGCCGTGGAAAGTCCTTGTTATCCGGGCATTTTGCAACTGGCCATAAGCCTGGGCTGTAAAATACTGGAATTGCCAACACACCCGGTTACTGGCCTGGAGATTGAGGCCTTAAAACAGGCTATCCCCAAAATTGATATCTGTTTGCTGGTGCCCAACTTTAATACACCGCTGGGCAGCTGCATGCCCGATGAACATAAAAAAGAAGTTGTTGAGCTGTTGGCCAAACATCACATCCCGCTGATTGAGGACGACATCTATGGCGATCTATATTTCGGTACGCAGCGACCGAAATGTTGCAAAGCTTTTGACCAGGGAGGCAATGTTTTGTGGTGCGGCTCCGTATCCAAAACCCTTGCGCCGGGTTACCGGGTAGGCTGGGTAGCCCCGGGCAAATACAAGGAAAAATTACTCAAGCTAAAACTCATCCATTCCATATCCTCCTCATCTATTGTACAGGAAGCCGTAGGTAATTTTGTGACCACGGGCAAGTACGAAAATCACCTGCGCCAGCTTCGCCGCGTGATACAGGATAATTATCAGCGTTATATACCGGCCATAGCCCAGTACTTCCCGGAAGGCACCAAAACCAGCCGGCCACAGGGCGGGCTTTCGCTTTGGGTAGAATTCCCGAAAGGAATTGATACTGCCAAACTGTACGATCTGGCTATTAAACAAGGCATCAGCATTGCCCCCGGACGGATGTTTACCCTGCAGGATCAGTTTGAAAACTGTATGCGGCTCTGCATCGGCCTGCGTTGGACGAACGAGCTCCAATTTAAGCTAAAACAGCTGGGCAATTTGGCCAGGATGATTTGATATTTCAATAAAAAATTATTGATTATCAATAAATATTTATCTATAATTGTATTGTTGTTTTTAAAAATGAAACCGTTATGGAAATTACTACCAAACGAACGCTGACAGTATTGCTCGTACTGGCGTGGATAATATTTGTTGGTATATGTATTGAAGCCGGTGGCTTTATAGTAAACGCTTTTTTTGCACTGGTGAATCCGTCTGTGGTGAAACATCTTTGGCATGAGGCTGATCTATCGGCGCTCCTGGTGTATAATACCTGGTATTTTTTTGCTGCGATGCTGCTGATGAGCGTTGTTGCCATACTGAAAGCCTGGTTGTTTTACCTCATCATCAAAATACTGCACGATAAAAATTTCAATCTGGCCCAGCCTTTTAACGGGGTGCTGAGGCGCTTTATTTTTAATATAGCCTGTATCACCTTTATGATAGGCCTGTTCTCCTGGTGGGGCGTTAAATATACCAGTTGGCTAACGGGGCAGGGGGTAGCTATACCCGATATACAGGATTTACGCCTGGGCGGTGCCGATGTGTGGCTGTTTATGAGTGTTACCCTTTTTGTGATAGGGCAGATATTTAAAAGAGGGGTAGAGATGCAGGCCGAAAACGAATTAACTATATAAGCCATGCCGATCATTGTAAATTTAGATGTGATGATGGCCAAACGGAAAATGTCGTTAAATGAGCTATCAGAAAAAGTTGATCTCACGTTGGCCAATCTTTCTATCCTCAAAACCGGCAAAGCCAAAGCCATCCGTTTCAGTACGCTCGAGGCCATTTGCCAGGCGCTCGACTGTCAGCCGGGAGATTTACTGGAGTATTCGAAAGAATGATTTCGCTCAATTGCTGGTGCACGCGTGCGCCAGGCAGGGAAATGTTTATTTATTTACTCCCCTCAAAATAGAATGATATTCTTCCTCAGGTTTAAGAATATGAGGTAATTCTTTACCTTGTTCCTCTGGTGCATTTTCAGCGTTCTGTGGAGATGATCCACTGTTATTGGTATCCTGGGGAGTATCTTGATTTAGTTTATCCTCTCCATCGTTAGGTGTAGGAACAGCATCTTGGTTTGTTGTGTTCATGAGTAAAAATTTAGTGGTTATATAACTGATTATTAAGTAATAAAGTTACTATGCTAACTGGAAACAAATCGCAATAACTAAGTATTTTTTTCATTCATTTTTGTGCGAATTAATTATGAAACCATCCGCATTTCCCACCCTTGCAGTAGCGGGATATTCAAAAGAATGAATTCAAGCATTTGCGATTTGGCATAATCTGATAACTTTGTTTTAACCTTTAGTATTCAGTATAAACAAGAACCATTATCACCATAAGCATGGAAAACATTATCAGTATAAAAACATTAAAAAACGCGGAATTGCTGCTGCGCGTCACCATGAGCATCACCCTGCTGGTTGCCGGTATCAGTAAATTTTGCAGCCATGGTAATTTTCATAAATATTACCTCAAGCAGTTTACCAACCCCGGCCTGCGCATCAACCTGCCATCGTCCCTGTTTGATGTTTACCTGAGCCTGATCCCTTTTTTAGAAGTTGGCATAGGCATAGCGCTGATCGCATCCATCAAACGCCGCTTTTTTATTGTGGTATGGATCATCTATTTTATTTCCTTAGAAGTAGGCCACTACGTTTTAGAAGAATTCACCTCCGTCGACCTGCTTATCCCCATCATCCTGTTCGGCGTAGCGGCGTATATACTGCCAGGGTATGAGTTTGCTGGTGGGAAGGATAAGCTTGAGTAATTTGGGTTTCACGCTTGCGGTAGCGGCGTGCACGCGTCCGCAAGCGGAGGGGTATTTATATGAAATGATTGGACGTACGCATACGCCACGGAGATTAATCAATATCTCTATTAACTAATATAATTAAATTAAATAATGATTTATTTAAACTTCGGGTTAGCGTTAATAACTGAATGATGTTAGTTTCGGGAATGTTTAAAATGCCATTTATTGGGCTTATTCTCGTAACTACTCTATTGAGGTCTCGAACCTTACCTAATACGGTAGTGATCTCGCTTATTAGGTTTTTATTATTGTTGCAAATTTGCACCATTTCTTTTGCCAATGATAGGCTTTGACTGGCTGTTTTAAACAGGCTGACGGCATCAGAAAGTGATAGATTATTTGAATCAATAAATGTATGAACTCGGGCTATAAATCCTCGCGTAGCGTTGATTTCAGCTATAATGATGTCTTTTTCTACTCGATCCGAAGATACTTTTGAAGTAAGTTTACTACCTACATATAAACCAATATAGCCGCCAATCGCAGCAGTAAATAAGTCAGTCACACTTATATTCTTGTCAAATGTGAAAAATGACCAATTATTAGCCACGGTGGCACATATAGCACCAATAGATAAAAAGAATCCGTCACGCCACTTAATGTGTAGCTTGAGCATCATAGATATACTCTTTTATCTCTTCAATCAAATATGGTTCTTCTGATGATATAATGGTTATATTTTTCCAAACAGTATCTGCGCCAAAATCTATTGCAAGCCTGTTAAAAGCTTCATTAAGAAATGAAGTTGCAAATCCGTAAGTTCCGTCTAAATCTATAGTTAGATTTAGTTTGTTTTTTAAAGCGGATTCAAATTTTTTCTGAAGTATGGTTTCATAAAACTCTTCTCCTGAAAAACGACCATCATTACGATAGCGAGCTCCAGGTGTAGCGGAGAAGTCCTTCGCTATTTTTATAAAATTTTCCATGATACACAATTTAAATCTAATTCCCAATAATAACAAGTGCCTTCAAATTCATATTGAAGACACTGAGTAGTATCTGATTTAAAATCAAACTTCACATTATTAGCAATAACTACTAAATTACTAATATAGTTTTCTGTAAAACACTTTTTTACATTTGGAAGACCTCGACCACGTTTACGCTCTTTTGTTCTTGATCCGAATTTTCCATCAAAAGCTGCTTTTAGTATTTGTTCTTCTGAAGTTAGAAATAAATATTTTATTTTTTCTACAAATTTAACATTTAAAGTTCTATTTATTCCAAGCCCATTATCAATAAATGTGAATGAGACCTTTTTTTGACTTTGATCTGAACTTATTGATAAATACCAATTACTTCTTTTGTTACTTGTAAAAGCATGATTAACAGTGTTCGCCATTAATTCAATTAATAGACTTTGAAGTCTTTGGTTTCTAAATGGTTGCCCCCAAACGACATTCATTGCTTTAAGAACTAATGGAGCTACTGCTGCCGAATCTACAACGTCAACCCCCTGTTGAATAATTGTATTTAATGTGATCTCATTTTCTTCACTTACATAACCGATTACAAAATTAAAAAAACCAGATTTTTCAAGTTTTGATCTAGCAGCTTTATCGAGCGGGTAACTGCCGCTAACTTTAATACCTACAGCCTTTAATTCCTTTATCGCAGATATCATCAATGCAATAGCTCCATTTGAAATATATGTACACTTTCTTAATGATATGAATACCGCCTTTACATTTGATCTATTTTTATATCCTTTTAAGGATGCTATAAACTTAAATGCCTCATTTGGATTCCTATTGATAGAAAATTCATCAGGTGCATTAATATGTTCTGCATAACGTTTGGCTTCATAAAATTCTCTTTGTTTTAAAGACTTTCCTTCTAACTTTTGCCTTTTGGTTTTAATCCAAAGTTTTCTACGTCTTGTAGATTTTAACTCTCTAACATGGGTCTGATATTGCCTACGCTTTTGTTTGTTTTTCCAAGTCCGCACAAATAGGTGAATAAATAGTTAATAATAATTTAGGAGCATGGAATATATGTATTTAATTATAATTATGAAAATAAGGTTGTACACTATCATCATATATGTCGCTTAAGATTGTTCCCCATCTCACAAAAAAATCGTATCTTTATACAAACACCAGCCCGGTTACCCTTCAAAAAAGGTAACCGGGCTGTTTAGTTAAAAACAGAACAAGACCAAAAACCGACCGTTCGGTATGTTTTATTTGACATTCAGTTTTTTAATACTTTTTAAAGTTTTAAAAACCCATCAAAAATTTGTTAAAAAGTGTTAAAATGGCGTTAAAGTTTAGTTAAAATGGCCAAAAAGCAAACGTTTTTGCCCCTGTTTTAACTAAAAAAGTGTTAAAATCCAGGGTTTAAAAAGTCCCCGGGCACCAATTTTAACGATTTTGATTTATTGACTTTTGTCAAACTCAACACCGCCCCGCCACCAGATATTTGCGACAAGTGATAGATTGAAAATTCAATGAAAAATATAGTGCTTGTTTTATGCCTGCTGGTAGGTGCCCAAATAGTCCTTGCGCAAACCGTTAAAGTAGGCACTACCACCCGTGATTTTGCCGATAACAGCCGGAGCAATTGGCTGGGTACGGGTCCGCGGCCGTTGCATACGGTGATCTGGTACCCGGCGGGTAGTGGGGGTGTAGCGGAGCAAGTTGATGATCCACAGCAGTTTGCATCGCCAGTAGGCGTATACCGTAATGCTGGTATCGCGGGTAAACGTAAATATCCGCTCATCATGATCTCGCATGGTGCGCAGGGCAACCCGGTGCAGATGCGTTGGTTGGGCTATTACCTGGCTGCCAGGGGTTTTATAGCGGTCGTGGTGGCCCATAACGGTACCAACCTGGAAGAGCGCCGCACAACAGAAAACGACCGCACCCTGTCTGACTTTTGCATGTGGGAGCGTCCCCGGGATATCTCGGTAGTGCTGGATAAGATCCTTGTAGACAGTGAGTTCAAAACACGGATAGATACCAGTAGAATAGCTGTAGCCGGCTTTTCGCTGGGCGGGGCCACGGCCATCTGGCTGGCAGGGCCAATATTCAATATGGACAGCCTGGTAAAAAGCGAACCCCAACCGCCTGCCCAGATCCGTGCAGCCATTGATAGGCTCATCGCCTTGTCTAAAACCGATCCGGTGATGATCCAATCGGCTAAACACCAGGGCGATTCCTTCCGTGACGGGCGTATCAAGGCTGTTTTCGCGCTGGGGCCAGCGATCGGGCATGCGTTTAGCCGGGAGAGTCTGCAAAGTATAACCGTGCCTGTACAAATTGTAGTAGGGGTTGCCGACCTGATAGCTCCCAAAGAGTTGAATGCGGAATACTATACAGAAAATATTCCCACAGCCAAAAAACTCATCGTTTTGCCCGGCGAGCGTGGGCATTACACCAAACCACAGCTGGCCCATGAACGCCCGGCCGAATTACAGGAGGTTAGCGAGATAGCCTATCAATTTTTTATGAGCACTTTAAAGCTAAATTGAGGGTGTGCCTGGTTTTTCTGAATTGCGGGTTATTCCTTAACTTCGTGCTATGAATTTTTCGTCCAAATTGCTGGAGAATGCCGTAGCGGAGTTTGCCAAACTGCCGGGAGTAGGACAAAAAACCGCCCTGCGCCTGGTGCTGCATTTGTTGAATCAGGA
>Ga0105239_10003421_pt1 | contig 19459 bp, 14 predicted proteins | sample KBSC44metaG_FD_92761 | JGI IMG/M metagenome (GOLD analysis project Ga0105239, IMG submission 92761) | Corn rhizosphere microbial communities from Kellogg Biological Station, Michigan, USA - KBS C4-4 metaG | ecosystem: Host-associated > Plants > Roots > Rhizosphere > Soil | place: Michigan, USA...
AACACACTTTGATAGTGCATGCGGTTGTAGGCATCCAGAAAAAGCACCGGTTTTATAGGCGTTTGCGTTTCAATGGCTATACGAAAAGCGCCATCGAACAATGCCTTTAACGGCTGATGGGTTTCATTGAAAGTACCTTCGGGAAAGATAAAAATGGATATGCCTTTCTTAATAACCGATTTTAGAATGCGAACGCTTTTGGCGCGCCCGATGGCGCTGCTGCGGTCAACGGTTACAATGGCATTGCGGTAGATAAATCCGAACAGGGGGATGGCCGACATTTCTGCCTTGCCTAATATGCGAACATTCTGACGAATAGTTTTTACAATAATAGCCGCATCGAGGTAGGAAATATGATTGGCTACAAAAATGTATTGTTTGTTTTTATCATGCGGACTGTCATACAGGTTCCTGTGGCGAATACCTATTAAAAAGAACCACAGATCGGCCCAGATACTGCACAGCCGGTATATAAAATTGCCACCCCGCACCTTTCCGAAAAACGATGCCACCAGTACTATGGGAATAGCCAGCAGCATGAACACAATAAACAGTACAAGGGCATAAACACAATAGCCGTATCGCAGGAATCTCAACAAAAATTTCATCACCAGGTATGGATTTGAGTCAATTGATCGAAAAAATACTACATATGCGGGAGATTGTAGTGAAGCACTAGGAATATTGAGTTGGATCAAGTCAATATTACTTTAATGGCAATCGCAGGTCCACTCGGTATCCAGATCAATCACTGTAACAACCACTGTACCGCGTTGCGAGGGGGCAAATACAATTCTTACTTTTTGTCCGTCGTGTGTAGTGCCTTCAAATGCATATTTGGGATCGGGCCGGGCGGCAGGTTCACTTTTGCCGTAATTGATGCTGCCGTTCTTAAGAATTTCCTGTACCTCGCTTTCATCAATATGCCGGCAGCCCATACGGCAGCGGGCATGCCTGGTATAAATAAGATGATCGGGGTTGCGGTCGATCTTAATATCATTCCCCTGGCAAGCCGTAAGATAAATGCAAAGAATAATAGCTAATTTCTTCATACCTGGTTTGAGGTTCTACAAACCGCAAACTTAAACTATCTTTGCGGCTTCTATGAACGGGAAAAAAACTGTGGCTTTTCATACGCTGGGTTGTAAACTGAACTTTTCAGAGACCTCTACCCTTTCGCGCATGCTTGAAAATGAAGGGTTTGAAAAAACAGCGTTTGAAAATGTGGCCGACGTATATGTTATAAACACCTGTTCGGTAACCGACAATGCCGATAAGGAATGCCGCCAGCTGGTGCGTCGCATCCAGCGCAAATCGCCCGAAAGCCTCGTGGTGATCACCGGCTGCTATGCCCAGTTGAAACCTAAAGAAATTGCTTCCATTCCCGGTGTTGATCTGGTATTGGGCGCCGCCGAGAAGTTCAATATCGCCCAGCATTTAAAAGAACTCACCAAAGGCGATCCCACTAAAATATCCAGCTGCGACATTGAAGACGTGAGCGGTTTTCATTCTTCTTTCTCCCTGCACGATCGCACCCGCACCTTTTTGAAAGTTCAGGACGGATGCGATTATAACTGTTCCTTCTGCACCATTCCTATGGCGCGTGGCAAAAGCCGCAGCGACCTCATTGAACGCGTTATACAAAACGTACAGCAGCTAGCCGCTAATGGCGTTAAGGAAATTGTACTCACCGGCGTAAACCTGGGTGATTTCGGCAAAGGCCCCGATGGCGACAAGCAGAAGGAAGAAAGCTTCTATGATCTGGCCTGCGCACTGGATAAGCTGGATGGCATCGAACGCTATCGCATTTCTTCCATTGAACCAAATCTGCTCACCAATTCCATTATTGAACTGGTGGCTAACAGCAATAAGTTCATGCCGCATTTTCATATTCCCCTGCAAAGCGGCAGCAACCGTATACTCGGATTGATGAGGCGGCGCTATCGTCGTGAATTATATACTGAACGGGTGAATCTGATCAAAACGCTGATGCCGCATGCGGCTATCGGTGTAGATGTGATCGTTGGGTTTCCCGGCGAAAGCGACGAGGACTTTCAGCAAACCTTCGATTTTCTGCATGAGCTGGATATTACCTATCTGCACGTATTCACCTATTCAGAAAGAGATAATACCCACGCTTTAACCATAGAGCCGGTTGTGCCGATACCGGTACGGCATGAGCGTAACAAAACACTGCGCAACCTGTCGTACATGAAAACGCAGTATTTCAACCAGCTGCATACCGGTCAAACCCGTAAAGTGCTGTTCGAGGAAAATGAAAAGAATGGCATGATGGAAGGCTACACTGATAACTATATTAAGGTTGTGGCGCCTTACAAAGGGGAATGGGTGAACCAGATCGTTGAATGGACACTGTAGTTGTTTGTGGTTTGTAGTTTATTGTTTGATGTTGTTCAGTTGAAACTTTCCGATGGCTTACAGACTTGAAGAAATTACAAAGCGCGGCAGCAACCACAAACAACAAACCACAAACTTCAAACTAATATACCAGCAAATATTTATAAAACGCCACGCAATCTCTTGGCAGCCCCTGCCAGTCTTTCCAGAACATGGCCCTTGAAAAGTCGCTGTACAGGATATTCTTATATCCCATCTTTCTGATGATGTATTTGCTACGCGAGACATGATAAAAGCTGCTGACTATTACGGCTGAATTGAACTGATACTGGTTATTCAGCTCATTAAAATGTACGGCGGTGAGATAGGTATTGTCGCCATAATTATCAACTATTACATCATTGGGGTTTACGCCACGTTGAACCAGATAGTCTTTCATTACACTTCCCTGCGGATAATGGGTATCCGTTTCGATCATACCGCTCACAAAGATCTTCTTTACCTGATGCCGGCGATACAGGTCGAGCGCCGCCACAATGCGTCCGCGCAACCAGGGCGAAGGATTACCGTTTGACTTTAATGTGGTGCCCAGTACAATAGCCACATCCGCTTTGCCCGTAAACGGCCGCATGCCATCGTACGTGATCCATAAACAATGTAAAAAAAGCCAGCATACTGCTACAAAAGCCACTCTGCATAATACGGTTATCCAACGATTCATTTTTTGTTTGCCCTCCGGTTTTTGACCCACCCCTTTAAATCAGCGTTTATGTTTAACACCCTAAGGCCTCCCGACTTTGTCGGGACAAGCTCTCCGGGGAGGGGATGTACTCTCCGTTTTACTACTTACTACTTCTTACCTATCACTTATTTCTTCTGCGCCCAGGCGGGTTTATGCTTTAATACTACTTTGTATATGGGACATGTGGCAATATGTGCGCCAGGCAGGTATCCGGTGCTGAGCAGGAACTCACCCACAATTTCACCACCGGTAAAACGGAATGTTTTCTTAAACAGCTTTACCCATTCTTCTTTCGGTAAGGGATGGTGACTGTCGAGCCAGTTTTTAAAAGACCCGAACTCTTTCTGCAATGCCTGGATCTTTTTTGCATTATCGATGGTGGCTGCTATTTTCAAACGGTTGCGGATAATGCCTGCATCCTGTAACAGACGTTCAACTTTTTTGTCGGTATACCGGGCAACTTTCTGAATATCAAAATTATCGAATGCCTTAAAAAAGTTGTCTTTCTTGTTCAGGATGGTAGTCCAGCTTAAACCGGCCTGATTAATTTCCAATACCAAACGGGCAAACAGATCATTATCATCTTCAATAGGAAAACCATATTCCTTGTTATGATAATGAACATGCACATTGCCGGGCTCCATTTGTGCAACTACGTCGCAATAACTACGGGGTTTTTCCATAAAAGTGCAAAGGTATTCAATTAACAAATAATGTCAGGCAAACACGTTGATTGTTAACATCAGGTCGTGGCCCTGTAAAGTATTAAAATAACGAACATGCGAAATAAATTACCCAAAAATATGTGTTAGTAATGGGTGGATAGAAATACCTAATCTATTATAAATTAATAGTAAAAAGTGCCATAATTGATTTAAATTCACCAACAGGAAAACAAGGTTAAGTCTCTGGGCGTAGTATTTTAAATACAATGCTCAAAAACTTACTATGCTCGCAGCTACCCATCCTTTAAATATTTTAGTGGTAGAAGACAATCCGAGTGATTACTTTCTTTTTTGTGAATACCTTCGGTTAAGTCAGCTACCCACGCAAAATGTTTATCATGCCGAACGCCTGAACGAAGCGTTGCTTATCATGCATGATCATCAGCCTGATCTTATTTTTCTTGACCTGAGCCTTCCCGACAGCGATGGTATCAACTCTTTTGTGCGCATAAACGAACACGCCCCGCATATCTCCATTATTGTTTTATCCGGACTAAGCGACCGGCAAATTGCCCTGAACACCATTTCACTGGGCGCGCAGGATTATCTGGTAAAAGGCGAATTCGACGATAAGGTGCTGGCTAAATCCATTCAATATAGTATTGAACGTAAAAAGATCCTGCAAAAGGTGGTAGAAAATCTGGAAAGATATAATACCCTTATTAAAGCAACGAGCGATACCATCTGGGACTGGGACCTGCGTACAAACGAAATTCTGTGGAATGAAGGTATCGTGACCATTTTCGGGTATAAGTCTGCAGACGTACAGAATACCATTGAATGGCATAACCAGAATATTCATCCCGATGATCGCGAACGCATTTTGCAGACCATCGATCAGTGTATGCGCGCCGGAAAAGATCACTGGCAGGAAGAATACCGGTATAAGTCGGCCAGCGGCGTTTACAAGTTTGTATACGACCGCGGGTATATTCTGAAAACAGATCAGAACAAGCCCTACCGCATATTAGGCGCCATGATGGATATTACCGAACGTAAAAAAATGCAGGAAGAACTTGTGCGCAATCAGATCGAAACGCAAAAACTGATCACCCAGGTAACCATTCAAACACAGGAACAGGAAAGAAGGGAAATAGGCCGCGAGCTGCACGATAACATCAATCAGATTCTGGCTACCGCCAAATTATGTGTTGACATGGCGCTGAATGAAGAAGACCATCGCAAGGAACTGCTGAGTAAAGGGTATGAAAACATCAGTAAGGCGATCAATGAAATACGCATTCTTTCCAAAACACTGGTGCCGCCTTCACTGGGCGATATCGGTTTAAAAGAAGCCCTGCTGGAACTGATAGAAAACCTTACCGTTTCACCCGAACTGAAGGTTAAAATAAAAGCCAACGATCAGCATATTGAACAAGTATCCAACAACAAAAAACTCATCTTATACCGCATTGTACAGGAGCAGTTGAATAATGTGCTCAAACATTCAGGAGCAACAGAAGCGCTGATCGAATTAAAAACCGTTCGCAACTGGCTGCAGTTAATTATAAAAGACAATGGCGTAGGCTTCGATACCCGTAAAAAGAACAGGGGCATTGGTTTGAACAATATCATCAGCCGGGTAGAGATGCAAAACGGGCAGATGGAAATTATCAGTGCGCCGGGAAAAGGTTGTTTGCTGAAGATTGAAATACCGGGGTAAGGGGAATTAACAATTCTCAGGAAAGTATTTCTTCAAAATATCCTGCAGCATGGCAGGTGTGAGTGGTTTATTGCGGAATTCTTTTACCGCCGGAATACTGCGGGCCTTTAATTCATCTTCAGGATTGAAAGAAGTAGTAAGCATAACTACGATCACATGGTCCTTATGCGTCTCCGGCATTTCTTCATATCTCTCCAGAAACTCCCATCCATCCATAGCCGGCATATTAATATCCAGAAAAATGATCTCGGGTCTGGGACACTTTTCGTTTAAAGGTTTAGGCTGTGCAGTACAAGTTAAATAATCCAATGCCTCTCGTGCGCCAGGTATAACCTGTACATGTTTTACGCAATTCAATTCCTCAACTGTTATACGGTTTAAAAAATTGGTAGGCTCATCGTCATCTACCAATAAAATGCAGTTTAGTTTCTCCTTCATGGCTGGTGATGTTTCAATATGCGGTTAAAGCAAAATCTGTAATCCTTTCTACACGCCTGCATACAAATAACAAACTGAAAATAAACCTTCGGAATTTCTTCTATTTACAATTAAAGTTAAAATATAAACATGAATAAATATGTGCCCTAAGTGTAAACGACTATACATAATCAGTAACATAAATGAACAGTAAGGAATGCATACGAAAGCCGTAAGACAAAAAATCCGGAAGTCAGAAAGAATCACATAACATGATGTATCTCTTTCAAACTTCCGGACGTCGCAACTTTCGGGTTCTTTACAATTACTAATCGTGAACCGTTACCGACTGACTTATCTCAGCTGTTGTTCCAAACCAACCATACACTTTTAATTTACTATCAGATTGCAGGTTCTTTATATTGGTAGGTACGTTATGCATTACCTTACTAAATAAACCATCATTAGCTAACTGATCAAGCACCTGCTGCATAAACTTCCACGAGTCTCTCGATAAAGAGCGGATTAATACTTTTACCTGATCACCTTTTTGATATGGATGGTCGCCTGCTGTAACACCATCCCTGAACGGAGGTATAAAGGCATAGCCATCAGAAAGGCCGTCATCGTTAAATGTTCCATCGGCACTTAGCATATCACTCACGTGGTAATCCAGTGATCCATTAAGATAAGTGCGGATCCAGTAGTAATCAACAGCACCGGTTACATCGTGCGCCCACAGTTTAACATAGTCTCCTTCTTTATCGCCGTTCTCGGCTTTTTTGTATTCAGAAGTTAGTGAGTCAATGGTAGTATTACGTTTTAGTGTGTCGGTAGCTTCGAATTGCTGTCCGCTCCACGCAATGTTCAGTTTATACAAATGGCCTCTAACACCGATCGACTTGCTGCCTGCATCATATGTATAAGCACCATTCTGATAACTAAATGCATATGTTTTGCCGGCGGTAATATCTGTTACAGAGATCTGTGCATCTGAAACAGGGACGGCGTCGTTTGAACTCAAATAATTGGTGGCCTTCAGGAATTTGATCGTTTGCACACCCGACTGGTCGGTTATCCAGGCATCTACATAAGGCAATGCTTCTCCGGTAGGCAAATCAAGATTAATAACTTTTGTGCAGGAGGCAAAGGAAAACGCCAGCAGCACGATGGGAATATATTTTATAAATGATTTAATTCGCATGATAGTTTGTTTGTTAGAATTTAAAATTCCAGGTGATAGATGGAATCATCGATCCGATGATAGACAGGCGAACAGCCTCTTTTTTCTCCGGATTGTCTTTATTCTGCTGGAAGTAAATGCTGTATGCATTCTGACGCGCATACAGATTATAAATTCCAAATACCCACTCCTGTTTGAACTTTTTGCCCTGACGTCCCTGCATGGTAGCGCTCACATCGAGACGATGATAAGCCGGCAACCGGAAGCTGTTACGCTGTCCTGTAGTATTATACGGAATGGCGAGTCCCTGCATATCTAACCGTACATCAGGGAATGTAGAAGGCGTTCCTGAACCATAGGTGAAATTGCCAGCGAAACTCCATTTGGCATTATGCTCGTACACTACACTGGCATTAACCACATTGGTACGATCATAGCGGCTTAAATACCAGTTATCATTACTGATGCCAGGCGTTTTACGCTTCGATCTTGACCATGTATAGTTTATCCATCCCTGCCATTTACCGGTTTCCTTTTTAACTTCAAATTCAGCGCCATATGCTTTTCCTTTACCGGTAAGCAGATCGGCTTCAACAAGCTGATTTAAATCAAGGTTGGCATTGTCTATAAAATCCAGCAGATCATCCATCTTCTTATAAAATGTTTCTACTGAAAATTCAAGCGGCAATCCTTCCGGCTGGGTTACAAAACCAACTGAATACTGATCGGTTAAAGAAGGTTTAATGTTATTGGTACTGGGGAAGTATAAGTCAACCGGTGTAGGCGATGCCGTATTCGACAACAGGTGTATGTATTGTGTAGTGCGGCTGTACCCTGCTTTCAGGAATGTGTTCTTTTTTAGCTCATACCGCAGTGAGATGCGGGGTTCCAGAAAATTCCATGTATTGATCGGCTTTTTACTGGTAACGTCTACAGTATGATCAAGCGGTTTGCTGATGTTCGCTGTAGTGTCTCTGAAATAATATGCAGTGGTATTACCCAGATATGCATATTGCGTTACACGCAGGCCCGCTTGTAATTGCAGTTTAGGAATTATTTTCCAGGTATCTTCTGCAAACACAGCTGATTCAGAACCATAGCGGCGGAACAATGCCAATTCACTGGTATGTCCTTCGCTGTTGGCTACGCCTTTGCCGGGATAAAAGTTATAAAAGATGTAGTTAACCCCGGCCTTTATAGTATTCTTGTTACTTGCATACCAGGTAAGCGTTGGTTTTACACCAATGGTTTGAATGTTTGAGATCCAGTCGTACCCCTGTTGTATATCATCATTTGATTTAAACCGCAGACTGTAATCGTATTTTGAATAGTACACGCTGGTATTTAAGAAAAGCTTTCTGTTGAATAAGTGGTTCCAGCGGAAAGTACCGGTAGCATTACCCCATTTAAACTTTACCTGATTGCCAACGCCAAATACGTCACGGCCAAAATATCCGCTGAGGTAAAGAGTATTTTTATCATTCAGCTCATAATTCATTTTGGCTGTGAGATCATAAAAATACATGGTATTATCGCGGTTGCTCGAATTGAGGAATGGCTTTGCCAATATATCGATATAAGAGCGGCGGGCGGCTATTATGAAAGAAGATTTGTTTTTCTGTAATGGCCCTTCCAGCGATACGCGGCTGAATATGTTACCAATTCCTCCGTTTACCTGGTATTTCTGGTTATTTCCTTCTTTCATGCGAATGTCAAGTACTGAAGATGTGCGTCCGCCATATTCTGCCGGAAATGCACTTTTATACATCGTTACATTTTTAACCGCATCGGGATTGAATACAGAAAAGAAACCAAGCAGGTGCGATGAGTTGTATACAGGCGCTTCATCCATCAGGATCAGGTTTTCATCGACATTACCACCACGCACGTTAAAACCGGCAGAGCCCTCACCTACTGTAGTAACGCCTGGTAAGGTAAGCAGCGCTTTTACTACATCTGGCTCACCCATGAAAGCGGGTATCTTTTTTATCTGGCTTACACTTAACTGCTGAATACCCATGCCTACCGTATTGGTACGGCGCAGCTTTTTTTCGCCGGTGATCACAACCTGTTGCATATTCCCTGCGGAGGTTTGCAATGGCAGGTCAAGCGTCATATTGCCTGCCAGTTTAATTTCTTTCGAAAATAATTTATAACCTGAATAGGTAGCCTGTATAGTATAATTTCCTGCAGGAAGGGTAACAGAATAAAAACCATATGCGTTGGTCATTACTGCTACGTTTGCAGATGTAATGCTTACTGTGGCATTTATCAGTGCTTCACCGCTGGCTTCATCTTTAATATAGCCGCTGATGGTATATTTGCCGTTTTGTGCGTGTAAGGGAGCGCTTGCAGTTAACAATAAAATAATCAATGCGCAAAAACCCAATACCTGTTTTAATGGTGCAACAGATATCTTTCCGCACAGGTAATTCCTGCGATCACCCGGAGAATCAGTTCCACGCGTACGCGGAACAAAAAAATCAACTAAAGAAAAACGCATCAACTGTCGAATCATAATAATGGTTGTTTGAGAAAATTAAGACAACGGAAACTATAGTACCCCCTATTGGGGGTCGGAATTTTTTCAAAAAACTTCAAAATTCAGCATTGAGCATTGGATATTGGGCATTCATTACCATGTTCAATATTCAATATCCAATTTTTAATGTTCAGGGAAACCCAGTTAGTAGCACGGCTCCTATAAATATTACATGATAAATTCAACAGTTTTATTACTTTACGCCCGGTTAGATGAACAGACGTATCAAACCTTAAAAAATTGTGATCGGGCATTAAAATCACTTAACATTTATTTAAGTAACTTCTTTTATCTCTCCAAAACCAACAATGGTTATGTTGTACAGCTTATCCTTTGCATACTGTACAAATAATTTAAATATTTATACAACATGCACACCCCAACCCCGGTTTTCATTACTGCCGCAGGCGCCTTTTTACCCAACGAAGCCATTAGCAATGATGAAATAGAAGATTACCTTGGCTATCTGTATGGAAAACCTTCCCGCACAAAAAATAAGATCCTGCAGCAAAATGGCATCGTTACCCGGTACTATGCCATGGATAAAAACCAGCAAACAACACATACGGCCAGTGGTATGGCGGCTGCCGCCATTCATAATTGTCTGCAAAAAGGTGGCGTTCACAAAAATGAAATAGGTTTTTTATCGGCCGCCACCACACAGGGCGACTTGCCAGTTCCCGGTTTTGCCAGCATGGTACATGCTGATGCTGCATTATCACAATGCGGTATAGCCAGTCACCAGAGCGTATGCGCAGCCGGTATAATGGCCCTTAAAAACGCTTATCTGCATATAAAAACCGGCGAAACCCAAAAAGCAATCGCCTGCGCCGGTGAACTGGCGAGCAGAATGTTTAAAGCACAACGCTTCGAACAACAAACGGCCGTTCGTGAACAGGGAGGACTGAGCCTGGAAACAGATTTTTTACGCTGGATGCTGTCTGACGGAGCAGGCGCCCTGTTGCTGGAAAATAAACCTGCAGCAAGAGGTGTAAGCCTGCAAATTGATTGGATAGATGTTCGTTCGCATGCACACTTATATGATGTGTGCATGTATGCAGGTACGAATAAAACAAACGGACAAACCAATGGCAGCTGGATGAATTACGATTCTTTTAGTGAGGCAGATAAAGACGCGGCCATTAATCTGAAGCAAGACCTGAAGCTGGTAAGCCATATTGTGGCGTTGGGTGTACAGCATTTTTTTAATCTGATAGATGAACAACGTTTCGATCCTAAACAACTCGATTGGTTGTTATGTCACTATTCTTCTGAATATTTCAAACCACAGATCATTGATCTGTTGCAAAAGGGCGGACTGGCAATTCCAACAGAAAAATGGTTTACCAATCTGCATACAAAAGGCAATACCGGTGCTGCTTCTATATATTTAATGCTGGAAGAACTGTTGTATTCGGGCAAGTTACAACCGGGGCAAACCATTATATGTATGGTGCCCGAAAGCGGCCGCTTTATTACAACGTTTATGAAGTTGACGGTAGTAGCGCCTTCTGTAAATCAGACTATTCCCTTATCAATTCATACAACAGATAATATTGAAGCACCTGTGATCCGTACCGGTGGCTTACCATTGCAGGAGTGGCTGGTAAGGCAATTAACTTCAGTTTGGGTTGATTTTGAAACAGGCTTACGAAAGGTACCGATCATTGAAAAGATCTATAACGGGACATTGTCTGTTGATGAATACAAATTATTACTGTTGAATCTTCGTCAACAAGTGATTGATGGTTCGCAATGGATTGCCCGGGCTGCGTCGAATGTTACCATGGAGTATTTTGATGTTCGTTCTGCATTTATTACCCATTCGCGCGATGAGCACCGCGATTATCAGATCCTTGAAAAGAATTATCTTGCCTGTGGCGGCACGCGGGAAGAATTGTATCAGGGAGAGAAAAATATTGGTAGCGAAGCACTCAGCGCTTATATGTTCCATAAGGCCAGTCAGCCTAATCCATTTGATCTGCTGGGAGGTATGTTTATTATTGAAGGGCTGGGTAACAGACTGGCGGGAAAATGGGGCCGTGCTATACAGGAACAGTTGCAATTGAATGACGATCATGTTTCGTTTTTTATATACCACGAAACCAGTGATGCTAATGACAATCACTTCGAGCGTTTTGAAAAAGCTATTCAAAGTGATCTGTTGCAGGAGTCCATTGCTGTTAGAATTGTAAAAACGGCGAAAGTAGTAGCAAGATTATATACAATGCAATTGCAGGAGCTGGGGAATTATTAATCATTAACTGCAGAGAACCTCTATACTATGTTGCACAAACGCGAATATTTTGAGCACCTGGAAAATAACCCCAGAGACCCGAGTCACTGGCATGCCTTGTTTCTTGATAAAAGCATTCCGTTCAGTCCTGATGCAAAAGCAGCTTTTTTATATGATTCAAGCCGCAAAACAAAACAGTTCCTCTACCCTTTTATACGTGTATTTGCCAGGCTGGGCATTATGTTACTGCAGATCTTTAAGGCTATTATGCCGAATGTGATCAATGCTCCGAAAACATTGCACAGGTGCCTGTATTTTGGCATGAAATATTTCATAACACCTGAAGCTAATTACCTTATCCTTCGGCATTTTGTATTGGGGTCGGAAGTACTTCGCTTTATAAAAGACAATGTGAAGGATATAGATGATATTCCTATGCATCCCTTAAAACCTATGGATGTGACGGCGGTAAAAGACAATTTGTTTTTACAGCACGATCTGAATCTGTACAACTTTATCATCAACCTCAACAATGCCATGAACAAAAATGGCAAAACTATTCAAAGGATCGACCAGCCGAATTTCAACGCCATTACTACAGGTGATAATTTTCCGTTTGCTCCCTTTCGCGACAAATGGACCAATTGTCTTGACCTGTCGAGCGCCATTGAAATATTTACGCCTGTATATCAGTTCTTTTTAACGGATAACGATTTCTGGCGTGCTTCCAATTCATTACAGCTCGATGAAGTGATCGGTTTATATGCCGCCACTATTCTCAATTGCCCTGAAAAACTGGTGGCGCTTAACAATAAGCACCCGATGATCCCATTACCAACAACGTCTGCAGCGTTCAGGTTGATATTGCATGGATTGTCGACGGAAGTGTTACATGCGTTGCTGGTGCAGAAGAAACTGGAGATGCATTTGTGAGTTCTTAGTTCTTAGTTCTTAGTTTTAAGTAAATAATATCAGATTCAAGGCATAAAAAAACGGCGGTATTGAACCGCCGTTTTATGAACTAACACTATTACTTACTACCGAGAACTTACTGTTTATTACTTATCAGCGCTTTCAGCTCAGCCACCTGCTGTTTCAGATCGTCCAGTGTGGCGTTCTGTTTTTTCAGGGTTGAAATTTCTTCGTTTTGTTGCTGCAGCTTCTTGTTCTGTTCAATCACATATAAGGTGAGTTCTTCAATTTTTCTTAACAGGGTAGCCTGATTATTGCCTACATCGATTCCTTTTTTCTCTACTTCAGCGGCAGAAGGAACATCGGGCAAATGATTATTTTGTTTGATGTATTGTTCCAGTTGCAGTAGTGTAGGTAGTTCGTATTGATTACTGAATACATAATCGGGCCATGGGCCTGTTTGGGTTATTCTCATTTTTTGGGCAGAGAGGGTGCCGTTAACGGCGAGGTCGGAGTTATGCACATCATTCAAAGCCAGAGAAGATGCGCTGCGGTAATAGAGGTTGCCATTGGCATCGCAAACTATTACCCTGGCTTGCGTGCTATCGTTTGTTAAACCGGCAAAGCGAACGGTACCGGTAGTGTGCAACTGAGCGGTTGGTGTACTGGTACCTATTCCGGTATTACCACCATTGAGATATAAAGGAGTTTGTGCAACACCTGCTGTTTCTGTTCTGAAAGCGATAGACGTATTTACGGTATTTAAAGTATCACCGGCAGGATACGTTTCGTATTTCATTTCAATCGAAGCTTCCGTTCCCCAGTAATATCTGTCGAGGCCAAAAGAAATACCACCCCCTGCCTTCGGATTCAAAATAGTGCTTCGAAGTGCGGAAACAATAGCATTCCTGTTTCCTTCGGTACGATTTTCATGATTCCATATAAAAGGAAGTGTACTCGGAACGTATTCCCGGTAATTTCTAATGCACTCCTTATTAGCTGATCCTCTTTGCTCGATGTCTAATGGTTGACCGGTGTTGCCGGTATAAGAAGCAGACTGATCAATCCTTATGCCTCCAAGTACAGACGAAACGTGCAAGGCAGCGCTTATTGCATCGGAATACTGCGCTTTGCCATTAAGATTAAAGATTGGATCTATTGAAACAGGATACAGATACTGGTTATTTCCACTTGCATTCAAAGTGGGCGTTATATGCATTCCATATAAATGATCCCAATCGGAGCCTGTGCTTGTTACAGAAGGATTAAAATTTGTAAATCCAAAATTATCCGGCCCCGAACCTGTACCTGTTATTTGTTGGGTACCGTTAAAATAGCTGCTACCGTTGACATATAATTTTGTTGTAGGATTATTTGCACCAATGCCAACATTGCCTTCAGAAGTTATACGCATTCGCTCAACAGGTGAAAATTGATCACCGGCAATACCATTGTTTGGATGTGTATAAAACGTGAGAACCCCACCAAAATTCGCGGGATTTGCATATAACTGACCTATAGAAACAGGCGTCCAATTATCACTCACGCGCGAAAACAATAATTTATTAGCATTTACAGAATCGTCTGTGGGTTGCAAAGAAATAAGGTTTTGATTTCCTGCTGACGATCCAACAACAGTTAATTTCGCATTTGGCGATGTAGTACCAATTCCCAACTCCCCACTACCTGTAAATAGCAGATTATGGGAATTTAAAGGAATTTCCCGGTTATTATTCAATGCAGCAGGGCTACCTGAAGCAGCAACCAATTGGCCAAGCTGTATTTGCTTGTTCGTTATACTTAATCCATTATTGGCTATAGTATTACCAGGTACGACCATTGTATCATTCCCGAATACCAGAGTTGAATCATTCAGTTTTATTATCCTCCTAAACTCTGTTCTTCCTCTCCCTTTATTAAACAAAAAGCCGGGAACGTTCTGCGTATGATTTTCGAGGATCAGTTCGGCGGTATCGCAACTGTTGGTGATCAGTACACTGTCGGCCTTGATCGTATAGATATACGGCGGACGCGTTTGTGCATGCATGGCTTTTTCAATACACACAAGAACAAGGAGTATAAGGAGTTTTTTCATACCAGCTCTGCGGATTTATAACTTAATCAATGGTTGTTTCGGTTAACTTAATTTTTCTGCATTAGCATTTTCAACTGATTCTTTATCTCATTCATTTCCTCATTTTGCTTTTTTAGTTGCTTTTCCTGATCAGCAATTTTTTCGTTTTGTTTCTCAAGCATCTTTTCCTGATCAGCAATTTTTTCGTTTTGCTTCTCAAATTTCTTTTCCTGATCAATTGCGTATAGCGTCAACTCTTCGATTTTTCTTAAGAGGGCAGCCTGATTTTCGCCCACATCGATTCCCTTTTTCTCCACTTCAGTAGCGGAAGGAACATCGGGCAGATGGTTATTCTGTTTGATGTATTGTTCAAGTTGCAATAAGGTAGGCAACTTATATTGATTACTGAATACATAGTCGGGCCATGGGCCTGTTTGGGTAATTCTCATTTTTTGGGCAGAAAGAGTGCCGTTTATGGCGAGGTCGGAATTATGCACATCATTCAAAGCCAGACTTGAGGCATCGCGATAATACAAATTACCATTGACGTCGCTTACCAGTACGCGCGTTAACGTATTGTCATTCGTTAATGTTGAGAAGCGAAGAGAACCTGCAACCTGTAATTGAGCAGTGGGCGTAGTAGTACCTATTCCAACGTTGGAGCCTTTCAGGTAAAGCGGTGCTACGTACGATCCCATATCACGAGTATAGAAACCAATGGAAGTATTTATTGTTGCACCTGTATCCTGTCTGGGCGATGTTTCATACTTCATTTCAATAGAGGCTTCGGTACCATAGTAAAATCTGTCCATCGTAAACGAAATTCCACCACCCGCATTGATGTTTGAAATTGTGCTGCGAAGGGCAGGAATGACCGAGCCTCTGTTGTCTGGCGGACGGTTATCTGCGTTATAGATAAATGGAAGCGTTGTTGAGTTATAATTACGGTAATTCCTTATTAATTCCTTATTCGCTGTGCCACCCTGGCTTATGAATAAGGGCTGACCTGTATTTCCCGGCAATGAAGCCGACTGATCTATTCGAATTCCACCCCAGTTGGATCTAACATTTAAAGCACAACTTATGCCATCCGTTTGTTGCTGATAGCCATTCGAATTAAAAGCAGGTGCAATAGTAACACCATATCCCTGCTGATTATTCCCCGTAAAATTCAATGTAGGTGTAATAAGTTGTCCAAAGAAATAACTCCAGTCGGAACCAGTGCTTGAAACAGTAGGAAAAAATGAATAATGAGCGCCGTTATTGGCCAAAGCCGTAGTCCCCGTTACTTGTTGGGTGCCGTTAAAATAGCTGCTACCGTTTACCTGTAACTGGCTGCCGTTATCGGTATTATTGTTTCCGATGAGGGTATTACCGGAAGCTTTTACCATAAGGCTATATAGCAAGGGATAGCCATATTGAGGGATGTAGGAATTATTAGTATCGGCTCGCGCAACGCCAAACAGATCCATAGTAGATGTTCGCGGTGCTATTACGGAAAGTTTTGTATTTCCATTTATAGGTCCTTCTGAGCCAACGGCTAAAAAGGGTGTGCCAGAAGTACTTAGTCCTAGATGATCGAAGAAGACCAAAGGCCTGTAATCGGAAGGAGATGATATATTCCCTCTGCGGGCGTTATCAGTATGGCTGTTATAAAAGTCAATATAGGAACCTTCTGCTCCACCCCATTGCAGTCTAAGTGCTCCACTGGTACTGATTCCCAGCGGCGTCGTTGAATTCGTAAAATATTTACTGTATGTGGCGCCGTTTACACTTAAATTATATCCGTAGTCGTTAGTAGTTCCTATCAGCAAATTGCCGGTACTTGTTAATCTGGCCCGCTGTGTATTGTTCGTATAAAAATCGATATGATTACTATCCAGTGTTCCAAATTTGCCGGTTGTTCCCCATGTGTTGCCACCCTGTACCCAGGCATAAGGCAGTTTTAAGGTATCAATTCCTATTGTGAACAAAGTATCATTGATCTTTTGCAGCACTCTTCTGAATTCTGTTCTTCCTCTGCCCTTATTAAATAAAAAACCTGGAACGTTCTGAGTATGATTTTCTATTATCAGTTCGGCAGTATCGCAACTGTTGGTGATCAGTACACTGTCGGCCTTGATAGTATAAATATAGGGCGGACGCGTTTGGGCCTGCAGCGCTTTACCGGCACAAAGCAACAGAAGAATACACAAGCTTTTTCTCATAAAATGACTGGGGATTGATGTATGACTTTATTACTGATTTAATATTTACTGATGCCTACCCATATGCTGCCGGTGTATTTCACCGTAATGGCGCCGCGGGTGGCTATGCTGTTTGATTCGTTGGTATCTATTCCTGACAGAATCACCGTATTGGCAGTACTGAGATTTTTAATAGTTATTTCGCGGTCTAATGTACCCGTAGGTAATGTTATAGTTGCCTGGCCAGATGAATAGTTTACAAACACCACATCAACGTTCGAGGGAACGGTATAGCTACTTCCGGTAACGGTAGCGCTTTTACGGGTTGCAGATGCAGACCAGCCATTCATCTTAAAAACATTACCATTGGCATCTACTATTACGGGTTTGTAGCCGGAGGTGTCTGTTTGGCCAATAATATTGGGTAATTTAAGGGTATCGGTTATATAAGCTTTGCCGTTTACCTGCAGCTTAGAGCCATTATCTGTAGTTGTTCCAAGTAACATATTTTGGCCTTCGCTGATCCTTGCCGCTTCAACTTCAGTACGCCCGGTCAGGAAGTCCAAATGATAGCCGCTTATTTTCAGCGGAGCTCTAACGTTGGAATCTTCAGCGGCGTAAAGCACTGTACCGAAGTAATAATAATTTTGCTTATTCGGGTAATTTCCCGGACCAGTACCCCACTCATTCATATTAGAAACTGAAGTAATCAAAGTAGAAGCATTCACGGGGCCGTTGGGTATGCCGAAAAACAAAGGACTTGACCTGAAACATATTTGACCAGAGGAATATATAGCTAAAGCCGGATGACCTACAGACCAGCCATACGGCGAATTTCCAGTACCTATTCCTATATTTCCATCCCGCTCCATGAGTATGGGTTTATAATGGACCCCATCAGCAGAAGTAGAAATCAGCATATTTTGTCCATCGGCCTTATTTATGTATCCGCCGAATAGTATTTGGTCGCCCGGCCGGGATAAATTCGCATTTAAGCTAACTCTACCATAATCAACTGCCTGAAACTTGAAACCATTATCATCACCGTTACCAACAATCAAATTACCGGTGTTGGTCCACCGGCCCCTTTTTATATTGTTTGTGTAAAAGTCGATATGATTATTATCTTTTGTACCAAAAATACCGGTTGTACCCCAGGTATTTCCACCCTGCACCCAGGCATAAGGCAGTTTTAAGGTATCTATTCCTATTGTGAACAAAGTATCATTGATCTTTTGCAGCACTCTTCTGAACTCAGTTCTTCCCCTGCCCTTATTAAATAAAAAACCGGGAACGTTCTGCGTATGATTTTCAAGGATCAGTTCGGCAGTATCGCAACTGTTGGTGATCAGTACGCTGTCGGCTTTGATTGTATAAATATAGGGCGGACGTGTCTGTGCCTGCACAGCTTTTTCAATACACACAAGGGCAAGCAGCAAAAGGATTTTTTTCATAACTGTCTGGTTGGAGTTATATTCAAAATGAACTTAAGGTTGTACGTTTCCAGCCTGTAGATGTTTTTATATAGAGATAATTATCATCCCAGCTTACGTCGCCTTCATTTCCATTAGTATCCGATGACGAAGTGGGTGTATACTTTTTACGAAGGCGTAGCTGATTGTATCCCTGCTCTCCGCTAACATCCAATTTGGAAGTAATGGAGGTAGCGCTGTCTACACCAATGCTGGTTCTTCCACTGGTAGTATTTAGCTTTACATCGCCATTTACTGTTTCGAGCGCCCGTAAATTATTTGCAGTTCCGGTAACGGTAAATAAGATACGCAAACCAGTTTCCAGGCCATCCTGTACGCCCCTGTTTACCGGCTTATTAATTACTACTAAAGTTGGACTTCCATTGCCAGTATTGGCCATAGGGGGCCCGGAAGTAAATGTATGAATGATTCTATTGTCATTCCCGACAGCATTCGGTGTACTATACACGCCACCTGTAGCAGGAACATAATAGTTTGCATCTCCACCCAGCGGGCTGGTTCCATAAAAAGATGGCGCCATAAACAATGAGCTGCTTGCAATTGCATTGCTGGGGCCAAACGATAGTGATTCAGAAGGGCCGCCATAGACCCTGAATACATTATTATCTACCCATTTCATACCGCCTCCGGCACCTCCTGTAGAAAAGGTAGGATGATAAACATATACATCACTACCAAACCAGCTTGTACCACTTACCTGCAATTTGTTACCGTTATCAACAGATGCATTTCCCAGCAAAAAATTTCCATTTGCTGAAAATGCGCCTGCGAGATTACCAGCAGGGAAAAAACGAATATATTTTGAAGTTGAGCCCCCGCCATATCCACCATACAGGTCTAATCCATAACTTCCCTTTACTGATAAATCGCTGTAAGTAAGTGCTTCAATTGTACAGTTTTGGCCTCCTGCTGTTAAGCGCATACATTC
>Ga0105239_10003422_pt1 | contig 19454 bp, 14 predicted proteins | sample KBSC44metaG_FD_92761 | JGI IMG/M metagenome (GOLD analysis project Ga0105239, IMG submission 92761) | Corn rhizosphere microbial communities from Kellogg Biological Station, Michigan, USA - KBS C4-4 metaG | ecosystem: Host-associated > Plants > Roots > Rhizosphere > Soil | place: Michigan, USA...
GCTGGATGAGAACAGCAGCTTCGGTTATCATCAGACGGGACTTTATCCCAGTGTCTATCTTACGGAAAAGTTCAACGAGGACAACGATCTGCATTTGAATTTCTCGCGCCGGATCAATCGCCCGCAATGGTGGCAGATCACTCCGCAAACGAATTACAGCAACCCGATGAACCCCTCGCAGGGGAATCCGGAGATCCGGCCGGAGAACACCAATCTCGTCGAGCTGGCATACAATACGCAGGTCTCGGGCATCGGGCTGAACACCACCCTTTATTTGAAGAACACCCTGGACCCGATCATGGGATACAACAAACCGCTTAGCTCGGACACCCTGCTCAGCACCTTTGAGAACGGCAATTACGCGAATACCTACGGGGCCGAGATCATCGCCCGTATCCCCATCGCCAAATGGTGGAATGCGACGACCAACTTCAACGTCTACGAAAGCGATATCAATGCGGACAACCTGTCACAGTCCCAGGGACAGGGTCTCTCCAACTCGGGCGTCAGCTGGTTCGCCAAGCTCAACTCCGATATGAAGCTTTTCAATACCTATTCGTTGCAGCTGACGGGCAACTATAATGCGGCCCGGGTGATCGCGCAGGGAAAGGTCCTGCCTTCCGGCGGGCTCGATGCGGCGATCAAGCGCGACTTTCTGCCGCATAACGCAGCCACGCTGGTGCTTAGCCTGTCGGACATCTTCAACACCCAGCGCAACGATGTCGACACCTACCAGCAGGGCGTGTTCTTCCAGAATGCGATCAATAAGCCGGAGACGCGGGTGTTCAAGATCAGCTTTATGTATTCTTTCGGGAAAGAGCTCAATGGCGATCGCCATAAAGCGACCTTGGAATCGAATGGTTGATACCGGCAGCCCGCCCTACTTCAGGATCGAACGGCTGATAACGATACGCTGCACTTCGCTGGTCCCCTCGTAGATCTGTGTGATCTTCGCATCGCGCATCAGCCTTTCCACATGGTATTCCTTAACATATCCATAGCCTCCATGGATCTGCACGGCTTCGGTCGCCGTCCACATCGCCGTCTCGGAGGCAAAGACCTTGGCCATCGAAGAGCTGAGGGCATAGTCGCTGTGCTGATCCTTGTCCCAGGCGGCGCGTAAACAGAGCAACCGGGCCGCTTCGATCCGGGTAGCCATATCCGCCAGCTTGAACTGGATAGCCTGGTGCTGCGAGATCTCCTTGCCAAAGGCCTTGCGCTGTTTGGAATAGGACAGCGACAGCTCATAGGCGCCGCTCGCGATGCCCAGGGCCTGCGATGCGATCCCGATACGCCCCCCCGCCAGCACCTTCATCGCGAAGGTGAATCCGAAGCCATCTTCTCCAATCCGGTTCTCCTTCGGCACCCTGACATCGTTGAACAGGATGCTGTGGGTGTCGCTGCCCCGAATGCCCAGTTTGTTCTCCTTCGCGCCGACACCGACTCCAGCCCAGTTCTTCTCGACGATAAAGGCACTGATCCCCTTATGACCCTTTGCAGGGTCCGTCTGGGCGATCACCAGGTAGACGGAGGCCGAGCTGCCGTTGGTGATCCAGTTCTTGGTGCCGTTGAGCAGATAATGATCGCCCTTCTCTTCGGCTGTCGTTCGCTGTGACGTGGCATCGCTGCCCGCCTCGGGCTCACTTAAAAGAAAGGCGCCGATATACAATTCCCCGTCCTTCCGGCCCTGGGCCAGCGGGGTCAGGTATTTTTGCTTCTGCGCATCGGTCCCATAGGTGTCCAACCCCCAGCAGACCAGGCTGTTGTTGACGCTCATACAAACGCTGACACTGGCGTCGATCTTGCTGATCTCCTCCATAGCCAGGACATAGCTGAGCGTGTCCATCCCCGAACCGCCGTAGGCCGGGTCGACCATCATTCCCATAAAGCCGAGTTCGGCCAGCTTGAGAACTTGTTCCTTTGGAAATTTCTGGTGTTCATCCCTTTCTATTACCCCCGGCAAACATTCGGTTCTGGCGAAATCGCGGGCGGCTTTCCGGATCATCTCATGTTCTTCGGACAATTGAAAATGCATATGGGCAAGGTATATTTGTGCCCAAAAATAATAGAAAAACTAACTACTGTTAGTTTTTTTTAGGCCTACCCGAGGATCTTGTCGGCCTTTCGGTGAAGCAAGGCAATAGCGGTCTTGAAGATAACGATAAAGAGGCCGGCCTCCTCTTCACTGAAATTGCTGGTCTCTTCCTCGTCCTCGCTATAGATGGTGGCGGCTGTAAATTGTAGCAGATCGGGTTGACAGAAGGATTCGATGACGGCCATCGCATCGCTCTCATCGAATCCTTCCTGGAAGACGTTCTCCATTTCGTCGAACTCCTCGTTGAACGATTTCTCGAACTCCTGTTCGGAAATGGTGGGGATACCCGGCCGGAACTCCCGGAAGCTAAGCAGGATAACGGTAAGGACATAGGCTACGTCTTCCCGGGCATCGGGTTCGGCAAGCTCCCGGCTCTCGCCCAGCACATAGCCCACCAGGGCCGGCTGCTCCCGGGCAAACGAATCCCAGATTCGGCCGATCTGGCCTTCGTCCATGTGCTGGATCCTGTCATTGATAAGGTCGATCGTTTGATCGGTGATTGGCTGCATCCGCAATTTTCTCCAAACCTACGGAAATTCCTAAAACGTTTAAATTTCGGACCGAAAATGGGCCTGTCGAAAATTTAGGCCCATTCGGTCCGACCGCTAATGATTGTCCTTCGGACATTGGGCCTTCAGCCCAAATTGCCTAATTTGCCGAATGTCTAAAAACTATAGCCATAAGGCCAAAATAGCCGTTTCGGTATCTTCGGAGGTAGGCCGGCTGCGCCGGGTGCTGGTACACAGTCCCGACAGCGGATTGGGCAAAGTAGTGCCTTCCAAGGCCCAGGACTGGCTCTTCGAGGACATTGTCCATTTGGACACGATCCGCCGTAAGGAGTATGATTTCTATACTAAAATATTATTATACTTCCTCGACCCGGGCCGGATCCGCGGTCGCCTGGCGGAGGTCGACGATGTCCGGAACCGCCGCCAATTCTATAAACCAGGCCACGAAGGCTTCTTCCGCAGCGACAAGGTCGTCGAGCTGCAGTGGCTGCTGGCCGATATCCTCACCGACCCTTCCATCAAGCAAAAGCTGGTGGCCTCCGTCTGCGCGATAGAGGCCTGTTCCTATGAAACGCAGCACCAGCTGCAGGAGCTGGACCCGGTTCAACTGGCGAAGACCTTTATCAGCGGCGCAACGGATAACGACAATATGCTTTTCGCACCCATTCCCAACTTCATCTTCACCCGCGATATCGGCATCGTCATCAATAATTACGTGCTGCTAAACAAACCGGCCAAAAAAGCCCGTACCCGCGAAGCCCTGCTGGCGAAATATATCTTCTTCAACCACCCCCTTTTCGCGGAATACCAGGACAACATCATCGAGCTGGCCGACACCCATCATCATTTCCTGCTGCCGCGCGAAGGCGATGACCGCAAAGTCACGCTGGAAGGCGGCGACGTGATGGTCGTCAGCAAGGACCACCTGCTGATCGGCGTCAGTGAGCGCACTTCTTCCGAAGCCGCTCACCAGGCCCTCCGCATCCTTTTCGAAAAGAATGTGGTCAAAAAGATCACGATCATCCGCATTCCGAAGAAGCGGGACTATATGCATATCGATACCATCTTTACGCAGATCAAACGAAATGTCTGGATCCTGCTCGGCACCTTCTCCCGAAAGGCGATGATGCACGGGGACGAGGACGATGTCCAGCGCATCCTCGACAACAACAAGAAAGAGGACAAGCTGAGGATCATCCAGTTCCGGAAGAAAGACCCCAGCAATCCCGAGTATTTCGATAACCTGGAAGACCTGCTCACCGATATCAGCCGGAACGACCTGGAATGCACCGAGAAGATCCGGTTCATCTATTCCGGCAACAACGAATTCCCCTTCGATGCCCGCGAACAGTGGACCGACTCCTGCAACCTGCTGGCCCTCAAAGAAGGGGTCGTGCTGGGTTACGACCGGAATGACAAGACCGTCGAAGCCTTCAGGGCCAACGGCTTTGCAATAGTCCATGCCAAAGAGGTCATCGAGCAGATGGAAGCCGGCGCCCTCGACCCCGACCAGGTCGAGAACACCCTCATCCTCATGCCCTCTGCCGAACTGTCCCGCGCCCGTGGCGGCTTCCATTGTATGAGCATGCCCCTCCACCGGGACGATCTGAATCTCTAAATCCATCATCCATCAATTTTATCCTCATGCAGACGACGCGTCATATTTTAATGATTCGGCCCCTGAACTTCACCTTCAACGCGGAAACGGCCGTCAACAACGCCTTCCAGGTGGCGGGCGCCGATACTGATGCACAGCAGAAAGCGCTGTCGGAATTCGAACAGTTCGTCCAATTGCTCCGTGATAACGGGGTCGACGTTACCGTCGTGGACGATACTTCCGAACCTTATACTCCCGACTCGATCTTTCCAAACAACTGGATCTCTTTCCACCGCGATGCTACGGTCTGTCTTTTTCCCATGTATGCCGCCAATCGCCGGCTGGAACGTAAACCCGGTGTGCTCGACGTCCTCAGGCGCAGGTTCCGCATCGACGCGACGCTCGACTTCAGCGGTTATGAGGAGAAGGGACTCTTCCTCGAAGGCACCGGCAGCATGGTCCTCGACCGTGACCGGCGGATCGCCTACGCCTGTCTGTCGCCGCGCACCGATAAGGAAGTGTTGCTCGATTTTTGCCGCAAATTGGACTATACCCCCGAAGTGTTCATAGCCCGTGACGGCGCCGGACGAGACATCTATCACACCAATGTCATGATGTGCGTCGGCGACCGCTTCGTCGTCGTCTGTCTCGATTCCCTGCCCATCCCAGCCGAGCGACAGCACCTCGAAGCCACCATTCAGTCCTCGGGCAAGACGCTGATCCCGATCACGCTGGATCAGATGAACCATTTTGCGGGCAATATGCTACAGGTGGAGAACCAAAAGGGTGAAAAACTGCTCGTGATGTCCACCCAGGCCTATAAGTCGCTGACCCCAGCGCAGATCACCCAGCTTGCATCGTTCAATCGCATCCTTCATTCGTCGCTGACGACGATCGAAACCAACGGCGGGGGTAGCGCCCGGTGTATGCTGGCGGAGATCCATCTGGATCTGCGCTAAAACAACGACAGGGTCTCCGCCTGTCCGCCGTTGGCAAGGTTCGGCACGATCAGACCTGCTCCCAGCCGCTCGTTGAACCGGTTAATGACATAGGTCATCATTTCAGGGGAGGTCTGCTCCTCGGCACTATGCACGAAAAAGTAAACCTCCTCCAATCCTTTGGCCGCCCAGGCGGCAAGCCGGTCGGCCCACGCATCCGCCCGCAAATAATCCAAACGATGCAGCCCGTTGCTGACAAAGCGGATAAAAGCCACGGGAGCAGTCAATCGCATATGCAGGACGTCGCGGCGTCCGGCGACATCGGTCATAACCGTGCCGACGCCAAGCTCGCTGAAAAGGTTGAATGTCTCCGTGACCGGAGACCCGAAGGGTCCGACAGGGGGAGAAGTGGAAGGACGGAACCAATCAGGTTGGCGCAGTTCGACGCAGGCGCGGAAATCGCGGGGCAGGCTGCGAACATAATTCTGCAACACCTCCGCCCGGTCGGGACCAAAGTTCTCGGACAGCTGAAGAAAGGCAGGGCCGAGCCTGGGACCAAAATGCCGGACGGATTGGATAAAGGCAGCGGTGTCTGCGGCCACATTCACCAGCTGCTGCTTGTGACTGATCGTTTCGAGAAACTTCGGGCAGAACCGGAAATCATCCCCCGTCATGGAGGCCCAGCGTTCGATGGTGGCCGGTGGCTGAAGACCGTAATACAAAGTATTGCCTTCGACCGTGCTGAACTGCTTTGCGTAAAATGTTAGAAAATCTTTTGATTTTGTCCCCTTGGGGTATACTCTCCCAAGCCAGCTGGCGCGCCCCCACTCGGTGCCGCCGACCCGTACCCTAAACGGTTGTTTCGGGACCCCGGCCCGCTGTTCCCACAGCCGAAGCGTCACCGGATCGTCGGGTGGCAATGTAAAATCAATGTTATCTATAGACTGCACCTTACCAAATTCCATATAAGCTTTTTCTTGGGCGCTTGTGGTTCAAGATCAAATCCTTACTTTTGGGACTTCGATTAATAAGACGCTTTAAGGTAGAAAATTTTCAACAAATCCTGCCATTGGTTAAAGCTTTTTTAAACTTCAAAACTAAGAAGGGTCTTCCAAGATGGAAAGCAAAGTCACAAAAATAGGCGTACTCACATCCGGCGGCGATGCCCCGGGGATGAATGCCGCCATCCGTGCCGTTGTTCGTACTGGTATTTATAATGGACTGGAGGTATTTGGCATCATGCGCGGCTATGCCGGCATGATCGAAAACGATATCGTTCCCATGCATTCCCGGAGTGTCGCCAATATCATCCAGCGCGGCGGCACCATCCTCAAGACCGCGCGCTGTAAGGAATTCTTTGAGCATGAAGGTCGCAAAAAGGCCTATGCCAACCTCAAGAAGCTGGGTATCAACGGCCTGGTCATCATCGGCGGCGACGGCTCCTTCCGCGGCGCCCATAAGCTGGGCGAGGAGTTCGATATTCCCTGTATCGGCCTGCCCGGCACCATCGACAAGGACATCGCGGGCACGGACTTCACCATCGGTTTCGATACGGCCGTCAATACGGCCGTTGAAGCGATCGACAAGATCCGCGATACCGCCGATGCCCACGACCGCCTTTTCATCATCGAGGTCATGGGCCGCGACGCCGGCTATATCGCCCTCCACAGCGGCATCGCTACCGGCGCCGAGAACATCCTAATCCCCGAACGCAAGACCGATATCGAAGAGCTGGTCGGCTCCCTCCTCGAAAAAGAACGCCGGCGTAAGCTGGTCAACATCATCGTCGTAGCAGAAGGCGACCGTGGCGCCGAAGACGTCGCCAACATCATCAAAGAGCGTATCCCCTCGGCCGACACCCGGGTCTGCGTCCTTGGCCATATCCAGCGCGGCGGAGCCCCCACCTGTATGGACCGGCTCATCGCCAGCCGTATGGGCTACTCGGCCGTGGAATGCCTCATCGAAGGCCGGCATAACGTGATGATCGGCATCGTCAATAACAAGATGCATTACACTCCACTGGAGAAAGCCGTAAAAGCAAAACAAAAGATCAGCGAAGACTGGCTGAAAATCGTAAAAATATTAGCATCCTGAGGCCCCTGGAAGGGCCTCGCAAATAAAATAAATCCCCGTCAATGTCAAAACATTTATCGAAGTACCTGTACCAGGAGATGGATAAAGAGGCAGGTCTGCAGCACACGTTCCACAAAACGAAGATCGTCGCTACCGTGGGGCCCGCCTGTGACACTTATGACAAACTGCTCGAGCTGGTAAAGGCCGGCGTCAATGTTTTCCGGCTCAATTTCTCCCATGGCTCGCACGAAGACAAGTCAAAGATCATCGAGCACATCCGCAACATCAATATTTCCGAACCTTATAACATATCCATCCTCGCCGACCTGCAGGGTCCCAAACTGCGGGTTGGGGATATCAAGGACGGAAGCCTCGACATCGTCCCCGGCGATATCCTGACCTTTACTTCCCGGGAAAAGGTGGTCGGAACCAAAGAAAAGATCTACGTCTCCTACCCCAACCTCCACCATGACGTACAGGTGGGCAACAAAATATTGATCGATGACGGCAAACTGGAAGTAGTGGTCGTCAACGTATCACCCGACGGAGATATAAAAGTGGCCGTCACCTATGGCGGAAAGCTGTTGCCAAAGAAAGGGGTTAATCTCCCCGATACAAAGATCTCCCTGCCCGCCCTCACGGAAAAGGACCTTGTCGACCTGGATTTCATCATCGGGCAGAACGTGGATTGGGTTGCGCTGTCGTTTGTCCGCAAAGTGGAGGATATCATCGATCTGAAGCGCCGGCTGGCCGAGGCGAAATGCCAGAGCAAGGTCATCGCGAAGATCGAGATGCCCTCGGCGATGGAAGACCTGCGCAATATCGTGCTGGAATCCGACGCCGTCATGGTCGCCCGGGGCGATCTGGGTGTGGAACTGCCCGTAGAGAAGGTTCCGATGGCTCAGCGCGAGATCATCCGCAAATGTATTCACCGGGCCAAGCCCGTCATCGTGGCCACCCAGATGATGGAAAGCATGATCGATCGCGTAAAACCCAACCGCAGCGAGATCACCGACGTGGCCAACGCCGTGCTGGAAGGCGCCGACGCGGTCATGCTCAGTGCTGAAACCGCTACCGGTCAGCATCCCGCGCTGGTCGTCGAGACGATGCGGAAGATCATCCTGGAAGTAGAACGTACCGAGTATCCCTACAACCGCGAGGACGACCTGGTGCCTCAGCCACACTCGCCTTCCTTCCTCTCCGACGCCATCTGCTACAATGCCTGTAAGCTGGCCAAGGACGCCAATGCCGACGCCCTCGTAGGGATGACCCAGAGCGGTTACACGGCCTTCATCCTCTCGAGCTATCGGCCGAGATCACCGTTGTACATTTTCTCCAAGGAAAAAAGCCTGATCAACCAACTGAGCCTCAGCTGGGGCGTCCGCGCCTTCCACTACGACGAAGAGGTCAGCGTCGACGATATCATCCATGACCAGCACACGATCCTGAAAGAACGCGGATTTGTAAAGGCGGGCGATGTAGTGGTCAATACCGGCAGCCTTCCTATCGAAGACCATTTGCCGACGAATATGCTGAAGATAACGAAGTTGAAATAACTTAGAAGCTTAGCAGCTTAGAAGCAGCTAGCTCTCGAAAGAGAGCAGCTGCGCTTTTATTTTTTTGATCTCTACTTCCCCTGCCATAAAGAAGTCCTGCGACTCCTTCATTTGGGCATTCACGTAGTCCGTTGCACTGGCCTTCAGCAGCCGCGCCGAGGTGTGGAACTCGGAGGCGCCGGTCTTCTCGGCCAGCGACACGATATTCCCCGACCGGATGCCCGAGCCCGGCATGACCACGATGCGGTCGTCGGCTTCCCGGACCAGTTCGTCGATCAGATCGGCCCCTTCTTCGGCCGTCGGCCGTTGACCCGAAGTCAGGATACGCTCGCAACCCAGCTGGATGATGGTCTCCATCGCTTCGAAGGGATTGGCGGCCCAGTCAAAAGCGCGATGAAAGGTGACGCCAAGCGGGTAGGCCGCTTCCACCAGCCGGGCGCATCGGGCCTGGTCGACCGTCCCGTCCGCGCAAAGCATGCCGATGACGACGCCATTACATCCAACCTGTTTACAGTACTCGATATCCCGAAGCATGACGCTGAATTCCTCATCCGAATACAAAAAATCCCCACCCCTGGGCCGGATGATGGGGTACAGCGCAATGCGCAGCTGCTCCCTTGCGCCCCGGATGGTCCCGGGACTTGGGGTCACGCCGCCCTCGGCAGGCGAGGCGCAGAGCTCGATGCGATCGGCACCGGCCCCCTGGGCCACGATCGCCGAGGCCAGGTTAAAGGAACATATCTCTAATTGAAAGCCCATTATAGAATGCTTTTTACTTCAACCATCCGTTCTTCGTTATTGTTCTTGACCGCATAAGAAAAACCTTTCTGCAAAGCATAGGCCCCGTGTTCACCCTTTTTATTCAAGGCGATAAAAGCGACCTGGATATCCTTGGCCTTCTCTTTTTTGATCCGCGCGATCCGCTCCACCGCCGCCTTACAGGCTTGTTCGGGTGACATCCCCTGACGCATAAATTCCACAACCGTATGGCTGCCGCAGACCCGGATGACGTCCTCACCCTGGCCGGTGGCCGCCACAGCGCCTACCTCGTTATCGACGAACATCCCGGCCCCGATGATCGGGGAATCGCCGACCCGGCCGCGCATCTTGAAGCCCATGCCGCTGGTGGTCACGCTTCCGCTGAGATTGCCACCCGCATCCATCGCTATCATGCCGATGGTGTCATGGTTCCATTCTCCATTGGGCAGACGGGCAGGCGCGGCCATTGTCCAGTCGCCACCCGCCGGAGGCTCGAGCGAAGAGCTCTTCGTATTCTCGATATTGATCACCGGCTTGTACTCCGACTTCTTCAGCCACTGCTCATAGCTTTTCTTCGCGTCCTCGGACAGCTTCCCGTCCTCCAGCGGGAATCCCTCCGCCACGGCAAACTGCTGGGCCCCTGCCCCAACAAGCAACACATGCGGCGTCTTTTCCATGACCCGCCGGGCCACCGAAATGGGATGCTTGATCCGCTCGAGAAAGGCTACGCTGCCGCAATTGAACTGATGGTCCATGATGCTCGCATCGAGCGTCACATAGCCATCCCGATCGGGATTGGCGCCAAGCCCCACACAACAGTTGATGGACGATTCGGTGACCTTCACGCCCGCTTCCACGGCGTCGAGGGCGGCTCCGTTACGGCTCAGCACCTCCCAGGCGCCCTTGTTCGCCGCAAGTCCCGTGTCCCAGGTAGAAATGACGACGGGATGCCCCGTCACCCGTTCAGGAACCTCGCCGATCCCATGAATATGGGGGGCCCGGTCCCCGGCGGCGCCCGCCTTTTTTGTCAGAAAAATACCCAGTGATCCCAAAAGGGATGAATGCAAAAATGAACGACGATTGGACATAATATCTTCAATTAAGGATTTTTCGCTGCGATAAATCTTTCGAGATTACGCCGGGCCTTGCGGCGTAGCCGCTTCTTTAACGCGGACGTCCATCCGAACAACAGTCCCCGGATGCCGAGGGCCCGGACGCTCCACTTCCATAGGTTGAAGTCATCATGGTGTTCGGCGATCTTACCGTCGCTGATGAAGAAATGCGCCTTGACCTTATTGATCACCTTTCTCCCCGTAGGGGGAAAAGTATAGGTAGCCACCCACTCACAGGATCCATATCCGTCCGATCCTTCCACATTCCCGAAGCTAAGCCGGATATCGTTCGTATTGCTCAAAAGCATCTCCCACATGGCTTTCACCTTCGATCCTTCCAGACCTCCGAACACGGGATCAAAAAAGAACACCTCCTCATGATAACAGTCCAGCATAGCCTTCCAGTTGCCTTGCCGGAACCGCTCATAGAAAGTGGTTATCAGTTGTTCTTCTTCAGTCATAAAAAAAGCCGGGCAAACAAGCCATTGGGCTGGTCAACTTTCCCTAAATTGGCAGAGCTAAAATTAACGGATAAAATGAGAAAACTCCTTTTTTTACTGCTTTTTTCGCCCGCTGTCGCCGCCCGGTCACAAGGCACCCCACAGGACAGCGCCTGGATCCGGGAAAATTACTACAAGATAGAACGGTATATTCCGATGCGGGATGGGATCAAGCTCTTCACCACCTTCTATATCCCAAAAGATACCACCGGGCAGCACCCGATCCTGCTGACCCGTACGCCCTATTCCTGCGCGCCCTATGGCGAAGACAAGTGGCGCAATTTTCATACCGGTTATCTCCGGTACTATCTCAGGGAAGGATATATCGTCGCAAGCCAGGACGTGCGCGGCCGATGGATGAGCGAAGGGCAGTTTGTGGATGTCCGGCCCCTTAATAAAGACAAGAAGGCCGGCACCGACGTGGACGAAGCCAGCGATACTTATGATGCGATCGACTGGATGGTCAAAAATGTTCCGCACAACAACGGGAAGGTTGGAGTTTTTGGCATCTCCTATCCCGGCTTCTATTCGACGATGGCCGCCGCCAGCGCCCACCCGGCCCTGAAAGCCGTCAGCCCCCAGGCCCCGGTAACGGACTGGTTCATGGGCGATGACTTCCATCACAACGGAGCCTTCTTTGTCATGGACGCCTGGGCCTTCTATTCTTCCTTTGGCAAGCCCCGCCCTCAGCCGACAACGGCAGGCCCTTCCGGGTTCGATTACTATACCAAGGACAATTATAAATGGTACCTCGAAGCGGGCGCCCTGAAGAACATCATGAAGCTGACCGGTGACAGCATCGCCTTCTGGAAGGACCTGTACGCGCATCCCAACCGCGACGCCTGGTGGCAGGCGCGCAATGCCCGTGTGGCGATGCACGATGTCAAACCCGTGATGCTTGTCGTCGGCGGTCTCTATGACGCCGAAGACTGCTTCGGCGCCTGGAACCTTTACAAAGCCATCAAGACCCAGTCGCCCGCCACCAACAGCCACCTGGTAATGGGTCCCTGGTACCATGGTGAATGGGCGTCGAATGACGGCACCCATTTGGGCAATGTCCAGTGGGGCTCCAACACGTCGTTCTGGTACCAGAACAATATCGAGATCCCGTTCTTCAACTATTATCTCAAGGGCGAGGGAGAAGAGCCCAGGCTCCCCGCTGCTACCGTCTTCTTCAGCGGCGAAAACCAGTGGCACCAATTCGATCAGTGGCCGCCGCGCGGATCACAGGAACAGTCTATCTACCTGCAGGCCGACGGCGGCCTGGCCTGGGATGCCCCAAAAGGCAAGAGCAGCTTCTCCGAATACATCAGCGATCCGGCCCATCCCGTTCCCTATACCGAAGATGTCCATTTCTTCCGGACGCGGGAATATATGACCGATGACCAGCGCTTCGCCTCCCGGCGCACCGATGTGCTCACCTTCCAGACTCCCGTTCTGCCCGAAGACCTGACGCTCGCCGGCCCCGTCGTCGCCGATCTGAAAGTAAGCCTCAGCAGCACCGATGCCGATTTCGTGGTAAAGGTCATCGATGTATTCCCCGACGACTTCAGCTATACGGCGCAGGGTCCGGTGCCTGTTCGCAGCCATGACAACGCGGCAAACTACCCCATGGGCGGCTACCAGATGCTGGTGCATGGCGAGGTCATGCGGGGTCGCTTCAGGGAAAGCTTCGAGATGCCAAAGGCCTTCACTCCCGGCAAGGTGGAAACAGTGAAGTTCGCCGTACCCGACGTCGCGCACACGTTCGGGAAAGGACATCGGCTGATGATCCAGATCCAAAGCAGCTGGTTCCCGCTGGTCGACCGGAATCCGCAAAAATTTCTGGATATTTATACGGCCAACGACAGCGATTTCCAGAAGGAAACGATTCGCGTGTTTCATGATGCAGATCACACTTCACGGATTATTCTGCCGGTGTTAAAACAGTAGTATGCAACGAACCATCCTATTCAGCCTTATCCTCCTTCCCCTGTTCGGCGCCTGCCAGGCGCCTGCTCAAGACCCGGATTATGTCAAGCACAACTATGACAAGACCGAGGCCGATATCCCGATGCGCGACGGCAAACACCTGCACACCGTTGTCTACGCGCCGAAGGATCACAGCCATCCCTGGCCCTTTCTGATGGAAAGAAGCCCCTATGGCTCGGTCCCGTATGGCGATACGGTGTATAAACATGGGCTGGGCCCTTCGGGCCGGCTGATGCGCGGTGGATTCATCTTCGTCTACCAGGACGTCCGCGGCCGCTATTTAAGCGAGGGAGATTTCCAGGAGATGACCCCGGCAAAAGATCATAAGAAAGGCTCCAAAGAGACCGATGAAAGCACCGACACCTGGGACACCGTGGACTGGCTTCTCAAAAACATCACCAACAACAACGGCAGAGTGGGTCTTTGGGGCATTTCCTATCCCGGTTTCTATGCGTCGGCGAGTCTTCCCGACGCGCACCCGGCGATAAAGGCCGTCTCCCCCCAGGCGCCCGTCACCGATGAGTTCATCGGCGACGACGCCAACCACAACGGAGCCTTCTTCCTCCTGGATAATTTCGACTTTGATAATTTCTTTGATATCCCGCGGCCGGCGCCGGTGACCAACTACGATCGTACGCTGTTCCGCGCCGATATCCGGGACGCGTATGATTTCTTTCTCCGTCTCGGCCCGATAAAGAACAGCAACAACCCGGAGTATTTCAACAACCAGGGCAAGATCTGGAATGAATATCTTGGCAACTCCACCTATGATGAATACTGGCAGGCCCGGAATATCCGCACCCATCTGAAAAATATCCGCCCAGCCGTGCTGGTCGTCGGTGGCTGGTTCGACGCGGAGGATATGTTCGGGGCCCTGAGAACCTATGAGGCGATAGAACAACAATCCCCGCAGAACGATAACCACCTGGTCATGGGTCCTTGGACGCATGGAGCATGGGCGGGTGGCAACTGGACGAAATTCGGGCCGCTGGATTTCAGGCAGAACGTGAACCAGAAATACCATGAGATCGAAAGCGAGTTCTTCAACCGCTACCTGAAGGATTCCGTCGCGTGTCCTCTGGCGGAAGCCACGGTCTTCGAGACAGGCTCCAACCAATGGAAACAATACTCCAGCTGGCCGCCGAAAGAAGCCGCACCGGTTAAATTCTTTTTCCAGGCCAAGGGCGGGCTGTCAACGGAAAAGCCCAATGATGGCTACGATGAATACATCAGCGATCCGGCCCATCCCGTCCCCTATATCGATGGCGTGCATGGCGGTCGTGACAACCAGTATATCATCACCGACCAGCGTTTTGCCGCGCAGCGGTCCGATGTGCTCGTCTACCAGACGGGGCCGCTCACCGACTCCGTCACCGTCACGGGGCGGTTGAAAGCGGATCTCTTCCTCTCTTCGACGGGAACGGACGCCGATGTCATCGTAAAGCTCATCGACGTGCTGCCCGGCCGCGAAGACGGGATCGTCACGACCGTCGATCCGACCGGCTATCAACGGCTGGTCCGCGCGGAGGTATTCCGTTGTAAGTTCCGCAACAGCTTCGCGAAACCCGAGCCGTTGGTCCCCGGACAGCCCACCGAGGTATCCTTCGACATCAACGAGATCGCTCACACCTTTAAAAAAGGACATCGCATCATGGTCCAGGTGCAAAGCAGCTGGTTCCCACTGGTCGACCGGAATCCGCAGACCTTCGTCAATATCCCGACGGCAACGGAAAGCGACTTTCAAAAGGCGACTATCCGTATTTATCATGACGGAGCCTATCCGAGTGGGATTTTCCTTCCCGTGCTAAAATAGAATTGGTTTATATTCGTCGCATGACAAAGATCATCCGACTGCTGCTGGTGCTCGGGCTCTTCCTGCCCGGCACCCAAGCAAATGCTCAGCCCATCGGCATCATCCCCCAACCCGCCAGCACCCAATGGCAAAACGGGTCCTTCTCTCTCGACGCGAACACCGTCATCGTGGCGGACCCGGCACAAAAGCCGACAGTGGCCTTCTTTAACGACTATCTCCAGCGTTTCTACGGATTGAAGCTGCACGTTGTCGCCACCGCGCCGGCATCCAATTACATCCTATTCCAGACGACCCGCAGCGGCAAGCCCCGCGATGGGCACTACACATTAAAAGCCGCTCCGGCAGCCATCACCATCACCGGCGATACGGACCCCGGAACCTTTTATGGGATGCAGACGCTGATCCAGCTGTTGCCGTTAAGCCCCTTCGAGAGCACTCCCAATGGCCCGGCCATCCATCCCGCAGCCGGCGGGACCGTTGCCATCCCCGCGGTCGCCATCGACGATGAGCCCCGTTTTGCCTACCGCGGGCTGCACCTCGACGTCGGCCGTCATTTCTTCCCGGTCGACTTTATAAAGCGCTACCTCGATTATATCGCGCTCCACAAAATGAACTACTTCCATTGGCATCTCACGGAAGACCAGGGTTGGCGTGTCGAGATCAAAAAATACCCGAAGCTGACCGAGATCGGCGCCTGGCGCAGCGGCACCATCATCGGGCATCACCCCGGAACGGGCGATGACAGCACCCGACATGGCGGTTACTATACGCAGGACCAGATAAAAGAGGTCGTGCAATATGCGGCCGAACGGTATATCACCATCATCCCCGAGATTGAAATGCCCGGACATGCTACCGCAGCGCTGGCCGCTTACCCGTATTTGGGTTGCACCGGCGGACCCTATACGGTGCCCCACAATTTCGGCGTCCACAAAGACGTCTTCTGCGCGGGCAACGACAGCGTGTTCAGCTTTTTGCAGGACGTGCTCGACGAGGTGATGCCGCTCTTCCCTTCCACCTATATCCATATCGGGGGCGACGAATGTCCCAAGGACAGCTGGAAGGCCTGCCCCAAATGCCAGGCCCGGATGAAAGCATTGGGTTTGAAGAATGAAGAAGAGCTCCAAAGCTATTTCATCAGCCGGATGGAAAAGTATATCAACTCAAAGGGCAAGCAGATAATCGGATGGGATGAGATCCTCGAAGGCGGTGTAGCGCCCAATGCCACCGTCATGAGCTGGCGCGGCGAGAAAGGCGGCATCGAGGCGGCCAAACAGCATCATAATGTGATCATGACACCCGGCACCTATGTCTATTTCGATCATGCGCAAACGCATAACGACGACTCGCTGACCATCGGCGGCTACCTGCCGCTGGAGACGGTCTATAAATACGAACCGATCCCCGCCGGCCTCACCGACGAGGAAGCGAAATACATCCAGGGCGCCCAGGCGAATATGTGGTCGGAATACATGGCCAATCCCCGCAAAGTGGAATATATGCTCTTCCCGCGGCTCAGCGCACTCTCCGAAGTCCTTTGGAGTCCGAAAAAGACCCGCAGCTATACGGAGTTCGAGCACCGGCTGGCAGATGAGTACAAGCGGTATGCGCTGTGGAAAGCCAACAGCTACCAGGTATACTTCCGCCCGGCGGACTCCCTGGTGCAGCAGAAGATCGCCGGCTGGCAGGACAGCAAGTTCGGGCTCATGATGCACTGGGGCACCTATAGCCAGTGGGGCGTCGTCGAGAGCTGGAGCATCTGCCCCGAAGACGAGGGCTGGACGCAGCGCCGCGGTCCGTACTCGGCGACCTACAATGGCTATGTAAAAGCCTATGAGAATTTACAAACGACCTTCAATCCCACGCATTTCGATGCGGCCAAATGGGCCGAAGCGGCAAAGGAAGCGGGGATGAAATATGTGGTTTTTACTACCAAGCACCACGACGGGTTCTGTATGTTCGACACGAAACAGACGGATTATAAGATCACGTCCGAAAAGACCCCGTTCCATACCAATCCAAAGAGCAACGTGGCAAAAGAGGTGTTCGACGCGTTCCGCAAGGACGGTTTTATGATCGGCGCCTATTTCTCCAAACCCGACTGGCACACGGAAAATTACTGGTGGCCTTATTTTCCGCCCAAGGACCGGAACGTCAACTATGATCCCGCGAAATATCCCGATCGCTGGAAGGCCTTCAGCGACTACACCTACAAGCAGATCGAAGAGCTCATGACCGGCTATGGTAAGATGGACGTGCTCTGGCTGGACGGCGGCTGGGTGCGTCCTCTGTACACCGTCGACCCTGCCATTGAATGGCAACGGGGGATCCGCTACGACCAGGATGTCGACATGCCGAAGATCGCCGCGATGGCCCGCAGCCATCAACCCGGTCTGATCGTCGTCGACCGCAGCGTACAGGGCGAATACGAGAATTATACCACCCCCGAGCAGCAGATCCCGACCCACCCCCTGGATGATCCCTGGGAGACCTGTATGACGATGGGAGATTCCTGGAGCTATGTACCCAACGATCATTATAAATCGACGACCCAACTGATCCAGCTGCTGGTGAAGATCGTCTCCCGCGGCGGCAACTTCCTGCTCAATGTCGGCCCCTCGCCCGATGGCGACTGGGCGGATACGGCCTATCTGCGGCTGAAAGAAATGGGCGCCTGGCTAAAGGTGAACGGCGAAGGCATCTACAACAGCCGGACGATCGCACCCTGGTCGTCGGGCAACGTATTTCTGACTCAGTCGAAGGATAGCGCCAACGTCTATGCATTCGTGCTGGGCGACGGCAAGGAAAAAGAAATGACGCTTCCCACGGAGATCGTCATCGAAAAGTACACGGCAAGGCCGGGGAGCCGTATCTCTATCCTCGGCCGCAAAGAAAAGCTGAAATGGCGGCAGGATGGGAAGAACATGGTGATCACGGCGCCGCCGAATATAAAAGGGGAGTATGCGATAACGCTGAAAATAAGCAAATAAAAAAAGGGCCTTACGGGGCCCTTTTCCTTGCGCACGTGGAAGGTTAAGAGGCCGTCCGATAAACAAATCCTTCCAGGATCACCGTCAATACTCCACTTTCTTTTCTCAACTCTATCGTCGTAGGATAATAGCCGCTCTGCTGGTATTTTGCCGGTTGCGGGATCGACCGCTGAAAGGAGGTAGTCGCATCGATGAACGCCTTGGTGATCATCGGCTCATAGAACGTCACCTTGCCGTCATACGTCCCATAAAGGAAGGTCTGGGTGAAGAGCTGACCGTTTAGCTCGGGGGAAGTGGCGTCGACCCAGTGTGCGCCCATCTCCGGTACACCACCCGGAACCGTAAAGTAGGTGGCGGGCAGGTACCCGGCCGGGGGGTATTTGAGGAATTTGGAGGAATCCTGCTGGTAAGGGGGAATAGCCAAACGGTCGGCTTCCGACTGGATATAGAAATGAAAATCGAAGTGAGGCTTGTCATAGATGCCGGCCGGCTCGTGACCATGCGGGTTCCATTCGAGCAGGGCATGGGTAAAGGGGGTGAGGGCAGAGACCTTCGGATGGAATTTCAGCGAAAGCTCATCCCCCTCATGCGACTCGCCGGTCCCCGGGTCGAGAGTTGCCAGTGCCGCGGCGTCGATGACGATGGCCAGTTTTGAAGGATGACCGTCTTTATCGGTCTGTAGCACGGTCCAGGATTTCCCACCCTGGAAGTTTTGTTTGGGACCTTCGAAGGTACCGTCGCCGTCATTGTGCTTCTTACAGGAAGCCAGCAGCAGCAGAGAGGAAGAAAGAAAGACCAGGATCTTTTTCATTTTTTGGTGTTTTTGTTTTGTGACGCAAAGATGCGTCGCACCGGCACCCGGGGAAAGACCCAGGTGTATGAATTGTCGATCCCAACGCTCGAATTGACACTGCAAATCCCGCCTTACACTTCATCCGCCGAAACCTGCAATTCGTACGCCCTGTCCTTCCGGGGACGCCCGGCCCGCTCTAGCTTGCGTGAAATTTCCCGTATGCGACGACTCAAAAAGATCGGCAAGTGGACATCCATCGCGATCCTCCTTCTCCTGGCCCTGGGAACCATCACCGTTCTTTCCCGGCAAGACCTCCACTACGAAGCCCCTTACCCCGATATAAAGGCCTCTACGGACAGCGCCGTGATCGCCCGGGGCCGACACCTGGTATTCGGTCCCGCCCATTGCATCAACTGTCACAACCCGAATAACCCCGATTCCGTGGCGGCACTGGGCCAGGAGGTACCACTCAGCGGCGGGGTCGCGTTCAAGCTGCCGGTGGGTACTCTCTATTCAAAGAATATCACACCAGACAAAGCCACGGGCATCGGTAATTTCAGCGACGCGGAGATCGCGCGGGCGCTGCGGTATGGCGTTCACCCCGACGGGAGGCCCGTATATGATTTCATGCCGTTCCATAATATGAGCGACGAAGACCTTCGGGCCGTCATTTCCTACCTGCGTGCGCAGAAGCCGGTGCACCACGTTATTCCGGACAATGAGCTGAACACAATGGGCCATATCGTCA
>Ga0105239_10003423_pt1 | contig 19451 bp, 16 predicted proteins | sample KBSC44metaG_FD_92761 | JGI IMG/M metagenome (GOLD analysis project Ga0105239, IMG submission 92761) | Corn rhizosphere microbial communities from Kellogg Biological Station, Michigan, USA - KBS C4-4 metaG | ecosystem: Host-associated > Plants > Roots > Rhizosphere > Soil | place: Michigan, USA...
AGCAGCCCTCTTGGCTACGGCACAACTCTGACATGAGCCATTCTGAATCAAACGTCGAATTACCGTCGCGCGTTCTCCGGCCGGAACGGCGGATGACGCCTTCGGCTCAATCCGCCCTACGCGCTTCGAAGCCTCTTGACCAAGGGTAGGAGGTCCTACGGCCCTGTCGATTGTCCATCTCGTTCCTCACCTAGCGAACGCCCCACGGCCGAACGGCGGATTACGCCTACGGCTCAATCCGTCCTTCGCCGCTGTTACACCGTAATTTCGCAGTATCGTCATCGATGATCGCAAGGTGGTCACTGTTTGCCTTGATCATAGGGCTTTCCCTTCATTCCCTTAACGCCCGCGACAGTTATCCATTCCCTTGTGCGCGGGTTTTGGATTCTTGTATCCTCAAGTATAACCATTTGGTGCCAGAGACTTGCACCGTCGATCCACTGTTCAAACCAACAATGAAAGCTCTGATCGGTATCCATCAGTCCGAACTCACTCATAGTGAGGACCGCGCCAGTCACCACATCAATGCAAGCCCAGATTCCATCGCCCCAATCGCAGAGGGGAACTACCTTAAGGTGTGAATCTGGCCAGAGGGCCCGGCGCAACTCCGAGAGTGATCGACCCTCGACATCCAACGCCCCACCCGCTGTCCCTATTAACCCATCTCCGGGTCCGAAGCCGCCATTTCCCACAGCTTCAAACAAGCGTCTGTGAAATGGATAGAGAGGGAAACCCAGTTCTCGCTCTGTGTTTCCTATCAACTCTTGTGTGGCTGGCGGCGCAACTTTCCGAGGTCTTGTCTTCGCGTAGTCGGTGCGCGTCTCTGCGATTGCAGCTCGTTTGCCAATCGCCACCAACAATTCTTCGTCTGTCATCATGCAACTCACGGGCCGAACGTGAATGTACGAAATTACGGCAACAGTACACTAAACTAGCGCGCGGCCGCAGGGCATTAGCCCGTAGGCGGATTGAGCCGAAGGCGTAATCCGCCGCTCTCGGCTACAGCACAACTCTAACATGTGCCATCCTGAATCAAACGTCGAATTGTAGTCGCGCGTTCGTTGCCGGCGACTGCTGGTTGCAAACTACGATGGTGTGAGACGATGATCTCCGGCCGGAACGGCGGACGACGCCTTCGGTCCAATCCGCCTTACGCGCCAGGTCATGAGGCGTTCCGGTTTTGCCGAATAGGGGCCGGACGGGGCTTTTTGACGTTGCTCCGAATTTCGCGAGCCCGGCGGCTGAGCCAATGTGTCACCGTTGACCGCGAGTGATGGTCCGATGATGATGGAGCGTGGCCGAACGAAAGGCCGTCAAGGTAGTGAGCAAGGGGCAACTGAGATGGGCGTTGTGGTCGTTACCGGAACGAGTAGTGGCATTGGTCTCGCAACCGCTGCGACATTGGCGCGCGGCGGGCATACGGTATTCGCTGGCATGAGAAATCCGGATCGTGGCGAAGAGCTGCGAGGGATTGCGTCGAAAGAGAAGCTTCCAATCAATATTGTTCAGCTTGACGTCGACAACGACAACTCAGTCGACGATGTCTTCAAGCAAATTCTGAAGGAAAAAGGTCATATAGACGTATTGGTCAACAACGCCGGAATTTCCGGCGGCGGACCCGTTGAACTGGTCCCGCTCGGTGTGTTCCGGCAAATAATGGAAACGAACTTCTTTGGCGCACTCCGATGCACGAAAGCGGTCGTGCCTTCGATGCGGCAAAGGCGGAGCGGATGCATCGTCAATATCGCTTCTGTTGCCGGTCAGTTTGGAATGTCACCGCAAGGGCCCTACGCCGCGTCGAAATGGGCGCTCGAAGGGCTCAGCGAGTGCCTCGCGCAAGAGCTGCGGCCATTCAACGTCAGGGTCGCCATTGTCGAGCCGGGCGTGATCGCCACGCCGATGACAACGACGCCCAGGCCGATACCACCGGCCGAAAATCCGTATTTTCAATCGATACGGAGGATGGTTGCTTACTTCACCGCCTCACTCCAAAATCCCACTTCACCATTCGAAGTCGCAAAGACCATTCAGGATGTCGTTGAAGGGCGGAGTACGAAACTCAGAAATCCGACAGGGCACGATGGCGCCAAACTGATCCAATGGCGCAAGAACAAAACCGATGAGGAATGGGTCAACTTGGGCGCCGCCAGCGATGCTGAGTGGGCCGCAGACGCAAAGAAGAACATGGGAGTGGACGTAAACCTGTCCTAGCCCGCAGGGCGGGTTCTCTTTAACCCGCCATCTCACACGAAGCGCGGCGGGTTAAAGAGAACCCGCCCTACAACGCCGCCGGACCTACCATATCTTGTGTTTTCGGATGGGTGCGAGACCCCATTCCTACTGTGCATGGGGTTGTTTTCGCAATTTTTGCTCCGGACCTCGCTTCAGGCGGCCCGGATGTTCTGCAGGAAGGCGTCGATCTCGGCGCGCAGTACGTCGGCTTCGCGGCGGAGCGCGCCGGAGGCGGTCAGCACTTCGGTGGCGGCGGTTCCGGCCTCCGTCGAGGCTGAGGAGACGCCGACGATGTTGCTGGAAACCTCGCTGGTGCCGCCGGCGGCGTGCTGGATGTTGCGCGCGATCTCGCGTGTCGCCGCACCCTGCTCCTCGACGGCGGCGGCGATCGCGGTGGTGACCTCGTTGATCGCGCCGATCGTGTCGCCGATGCTGCGGATCGCGGTCACCGCCGTCGTCGTCACCGTCTGCATGCTGACGATCTGCTGGCGGATCTCGTCGGTGGCTTTCGCGGTCTGGGTGGCGAGGCTCTTCACTTCGGAGGCGACCACGGCAAATCCGCGGCCGGCCTCGCCGGCGCGCGCGGCTTCGATGGTGGCGTTCAGCGCCAGCAGGTTGGTCTGCGAGGCGATGGTCTGGATCAGGTCGACCACCACGCTGATGCGCGCGGCGTTGTCCGCAAGTCCCTGCATGGTGGCGTCGGTGGCGCCGGCTTCCTCGACCGCCTTGCGGGCGATTTCCGCCGAGGCGACGACCTGGCGGCCGATCTCCTCGATCGACGAGGACAGTTCCTCGGTGCCCGAGGAGACGGTTTGCACGTTGACCGAGGTTTCCTCGGCCGCGGAGGCCACCGCGCTCACCAGCGCGCTGGACTGGTCGGCGGTCGCCGACATGCTCTGCGCGGTGATCTGCATCGAGCTCGCGGCATGCTGCAGGCTTTCCAGCGCGGCGCGAACGGTGGTTTCGAATTCGACGATGCGGGCTTCCATGCGCGAAGCACGCTCGGACTTGGCGGCGCGATCCTTGTCCTGGTCGGCGGACAGCGCGCGGCCCTCGATCATGCTCTCGCGGAAGACAAGGAGGGAGTTCGCCATCGAGGCGATCTCGTCGTGCTGGCTGGATTGATAGATTTCCGATTCGAGATCACCGTCGGACAACAGCTGCATCGAGCGCTGCAGGCTGCGGATCCGGCGCAGGATGTTGCCGCCGACATAGATCCAGACGAACAATAACGATCCGACCAGCGTGGCGGCGCCGAGCCCGAGCATGATCCTGGTCGCCAGCGCAATCTCCTGGCGCGCCTGCCAGGCCGAAGCGTCGGTGTCCTTCTGCACGCCGTCGACCAGCTGCTGCACGCTGATGCCGAGGCCGACATTGAGCTTGCGGGTTTCCTCCAGGATGGTCTGGCCGTAATCGTCGGCGTCGAGCTCCTGCTGGCGGATCTTGAACACCCGCGACTTGCCCTCGCCGAGCGCCATCAATTTCAGCGCGGCATCGGAAAGCGCCTTGGTGCCGGAGTTCTTCGGCAAGTGCTCGAGGCTCGATTTGACGCGCGCCTGCGTCGCCTTGAATTCCTTCTCGATCGCCTCCAGCGTGTCGCTGTTGTTGGCCGACAGCGCCGCCGTCATGTCGGAGGCCATCAAATTGGTGCTGGCGATGACGTTGCCGAGCTGCTCGACGGTGCGCGCGGCTTCGGTGGCGTCGTCGGGGGAAAGATTGGCCGAGCCCAGGATCGCATTGATCTGGGTCTGGGCGTCCATCATCGCCGGCGCGGAAGCCGCGACGAAATCGGTCTGCGCCTTGCGCAGTGCCGCGTACTGCTTCTCGTGCGCTGCTGCGACCTCGAGCCGCTCGCGCGCCGCTGCGCCCAGGCTCTTGATCATGTCCTCGATGTTCTTCACGGTTTCGGTGAGGTTGGCGATCACCGTCGTGTCGGCGCCGAGTTCGATGATCTCGCCGAGCTTCTCCAGCGCGACCGCCTGGGTTTCCCTCATCTTCTTGGAACGTTCGGCCAAGGCCTCTTCGCTGCGCGCGGCCAGAACCGCCGGCCCCTGGCTTGCAAGGCTCGCACTCTGCGCCGATAGTTGCAGGCTGGCGGCGAGACGGGGGATGTCCCGCCCGCTCAGATCGACCATGGCGACGCCGAGATGGCCGAGCACCAGGGCGGCGCCGGCGCTGATCGCGATTGCCATGCCGGCGATGACCGCGAAGGCGGCAAACAGGCTGCCCCTGACGCCGAATTTTGGAAAGCCGAAGCCCTTGAGCCGAAATTTGCCGATACCGAATCGTAATGCCATCTGTCAGCCGCCCCCGTACCCGCCACCCCGGGATCAATCCTCGCGCGGCAGTATCGACGGACCCGGTTAATAACTCGGGAAAATACCGGCGTTTTTCGCGATTTTTAGGCGCCAGGCGCTTCCGGACCGGTTTTGAGGGAACGAACAAAAAGGCCGGCGCGAACGCCGGCCTTTTGCAGCTTCCCCGTAAAGGCGATCAGTAGCGCGCGACCACCGGGGCGGCGAAGTTGAAGCGGTAATTGACGCCGAACTTCAGCGTATGTTCGTCGTTGTGGAAGGTCCCGAACGGCGCCAGCACGGCCGGGGCCACGAAGCGGGTGTCGCCGAAATTGTAATACTGGTACTCGGCCTTGGCCGACCAGTTCGGGGCAAACATGTACTCGACGCCGGCGCCGACCGTGTAGCCGTCGCGATGGTCGGTATCGAGCGCGAAGGCGACCGGAACGCCCGCGAATGTCAGGGTGTCGCGGTTGTCGGAAAAAGCGTAGCCGCCTTTGACATAGGCGAGGCCCGGACCCCAGGTGTAGCCGACGCGGGCGGTGATCGAGCCGATCGCGCGCTGGTCGTTGTTGAACACCATCCCGTTCGGGAAGGTCGCATTGAGGTTGTTGCTGCCCAGCCAGGAGTACTGGCCCTCGGCGCCGACGACCCAGTTCGGCGCGAACTGCCAGTCGGCGCCGACCTGGATGCCGCCCATCAGGCGGGCTGAGTAGTCGCTCAGCACCAGGCCGTTGAAATTGTTGCTGCTGGAAAAGGCGCCGCCGAGATGGCCGCCGAGATAGAAGCCGGTCCAGTTGTAGAGCGGCGCGGCATAGGCCGGCGCCTTGTTGTAGTAGGGTGCGGCGCCGATGTCGGCGCCAAGGGCGGGCGCCGTCGCGCCAAGCGCTGCGAGGGCCACTGTTGCGAGCAGGAACTTCTTCATTGCCGGTCTCCGGAAAAATCGTTGGGAGACACCACATGCGGGCGCCATCCATGGGCCACGCAGTTAGACCGTATTTATCTAAAATGCTGTCACTTGCCGGGCACAGCGATTGATTACCCAACCCGTTGGAGAGCAAACGTTTTCTGTGCTTAACGAAGGCCTAATCGAAGCTTAAGGAAGGCTTAAGATCCGCATTCCTGCGCTGCCGCGCGAAAGCTTTGCTTAACCAATGCGCCGCCGCACGTCGCCGCGCATCTGTTCGCGGAAGGCATGCCGCCGCGCCGGCCGATCTTTCTCGGGGACGTCATGGCGGTCGAACACGTTGAACATTTCCAGGATCGGGTAGCGGTCGCTGGCCATCGCCAGGATGCGCAGCAGTTCGGACACGGGGCCGGTCGGGCCGGTGACTTCCCATTTGCGAATCGTGTCGGCGCCATTGGAGGGCGGCAGCCCGCACAGCTTGGCCATATCGGCGACCGTCAGCGGCTGGCCAATGGCCTCACCAAGGTCTTCGCGAAGTTTCTTCAGTTCCGGGCCAGTCACGGGTTCTCCGTTTTTAAATCAATATCTGTGAAGTGCGTCTGATCATCGCCGCCACGATCCTCGCAAGCCTCGGATCATTGCGCAAGCTCGCGCATGAAGGTGCCGCCACCGTTGCAATCGACCGGGTTCAAACGCCGATCGCATTGCGCGCCACGACATCGCGGTAGAAGGCCGCACTCAGTTTCGGCGTCCGGCGCTGCGTCTCAAAGTCGACGTGGTAGAGCCCGAAACGCTTTTCATAGCCGAAAATCCATTCGAAATTGTCCATCAGGCTCCACAGGAAGTAGCCGCGGACCGGCACGCCCTCGGCTACCGCGCGCTGCAGTTGCCGCAAATAATTGCGCAGGAACATGATGCGGTCGAGGTCGTAGACCTTGCCATCGGCCTGCACCCTGTCTTCGGACGAAGTGCCGTTCTCGCTGATATAGATGGTCTCGATGTTCCAGACTTTTGCCGCCAGCCGCGGCGCCCAATAGATCGTCTCGGGGCCAATCCGCAGCCATTCCGAGTTCATATGCGGAAACGAACCGGGGAACGGCAGCACCGACCAGCCCGGCGCCTTGTCGGAGGCGGCGATATAGAATTGCGGCGCGTAGATGTTGAGGCCGACAAAGTCGTTTTTCGCGCCGATGATCTTCAATTCGTCGGCGGTGAATTTGGGCGCATCCTTGCCGGCATAGGCGAGGAAGCCGTCGGTATATTTGCCTTCCAGCATGACGCCGAGCAGGCCGGCGTTCAGTTCGCGCGTCGCCATCTCGGCGGCGCGGACATGTTCCGGCGTGTCGAACGCCGGCACGCAGGCTGCGATATTCTCGGCCGGACCGACCTTGGTACCCTTGCGTGCCCGCGCGCGGACCGCCTGCACGGCAAGCCCATGGCCGAGCACGACGTTGTGTCGCGCCTGGTTCAGTTCGGCTGCCGGCAATTTCAGGCCGGGCGCGTCGATACCCCAGCCATAGCCGAAATTCAGGAAGCGTCCGGCTTCGTTGATCGTGAAGATGTTTTTGACGCGGTCGGTCAGTCGCCCGGCGACATGGCCGGCGTAATCCGCGAATGCTTTCGAAGTGTCGCTGGATTGCCAGCCGCCGACGCGGTCCTGCAGCGCCTGCGGCAGGTCCCAATGGTACAGCGTGGCATAGGGCTCGATGCCGTTCGCCAAGAGCTCGTCGATCAGGCGGTTATAGAAGTCGAGGCCCTTGGGATTGGGCGCGCCGGTCCCATCGGGAAATACCCGTGGCCATGCGATCGAAAACCGATAATGTTTGACGCCGAGATCGCGGATCAGGCGGACGTCTTCCCTGTAGCGATGGTAATGCTCGTTGGCGCGGTCTCCGGTGGTATTGCCCTCGATCTTGCCCGGCGTATGCGCAAAGGTGTCCCAGATCGAGCGGCCGCGGCCGTCCTCATCGACGGCGCCCTCGATCTGATAGGCCGAGGTGGCGGTGCCCCACCGGAAGTCCTTCGGGAAACCCGCCGCGGCGTGCCGGCCGGCGACCTGCTGTTGCCTGGTGTTCGCCGAATCTGCCGGGCTTGCCGCCATTCCGAGCGCGGCAAGGCCCGCAAGCTTTGCGAATTGCCGGCGCGAGAATTTTCCGGACATCGTTTTTCTCCCGTCGGCGCCGCGATCAATAGGCGTCGATTTGATAGGCGGAAACCCTGTCGATCTCGAATTCGACGACATTGGGCGATTCGCCGTCGACGAATCCGACGCCTTCAAAATTCTTGGCGCCCATCGCCAGATTGACGATCATGTACATCGGATCGTGGAAGCCGACCGGCACCTTGATCTCCGACATCGGCTGGCGGTCGATGTAATAGATGATGCGGTCGCGCAGCCACAGCACGCCGTAATTGTGGAACTCGGTCGCGGTGTTGGGAAGATCGAAGTCGAACCCGCAGCGTTCGACGCGGCCGGTCGCCGGAATCCGCCAATGCGTGGTCATGACGAGGTCGCCGGGCCGCTGCCCGCGTCCCTCCATTACATCGATCTCCGGCGGCCAGCCGCCGTCATCGGCGAGCATCCAGAACGCCGGCCACACCCCGGTGCCGACAGGTATTTTCGAACGGATTTCGAAATAGCCGTACTTCTGCGAAAACTTGCTCTGCGTCGTCAGGATGCCCGAGACGTATTCATTGTTGAACAGCACGGCTTTCAGCGCTGACGGGGTGCGGCTGGCGACGATCGAAAGAATGCCGTCGCGGACCCTGAACGGATCGAGCCCGAGCGGTATGGTGGCGCGTCCGCCATAGCGCGGATCGACATAGATCTGCTGTTCGCCGTTCCAGCTTGTCTTGCGCTTGAAGTCCGAACCATCGCCGCCCCAGTAGCGCGCCTCCGGCCATGCCGCGCCGCCGGCGTAATGCGGCACCCATCGGTCGCCCGCAAGCGGATGCGCGTCGAAATCATCATGGAAGGTCCGGTGCAGCGGCACCGGAACGCGTGTCTCCTGTGCCTCGATCTTGCGGCACGCGTCGCCGAGCAGACCGGTCGGCGCCTGCAAGGTGAGCTGCGTAGGCGCGTGGGTAGGATCGCTCTGCGCCAGCGCCGGCGCGGCCGCCAACAGGCATGCGATCAAAACGAGAGCACACGGCATCAAATCTGTCGATCCTCGGTTCAGGCTGCATCCGAGTCTGGCGAGCGGCCGATCGTGAAGCAAGGGGCGATGGCGTTCCTATTTGTCCCAGGGTGGTACCGGCCGCCACGCGCCCAACAGCTCGTCGATGAAGGTGCGAACCTTGGGTGAAAGATGACGGCTCGACGGATACACCGCGCGAACCGCCGGACCATCGACAGAAAGGCCGTCGAGGACCGGCAGCAGGCGGCCGACGCGGAGATCGTCGCTGATCAGGAACGTCGCGAGCCGGGCGATACCAAATCCCGCCAGCGTCGCGTCGCGCAGGGCCTCGGCGTTGGTCGCGCCAAAGCGGCCGCTGATCGCGATCGTGCGAATCTGGCCGTCGACATTGAAGCGCCAGTCGACCGGACGCCCGCCGTGAATGAACGCGAGGCAGCTGTGATCGTCCAACCGGTCGATATTTTGCGGAACGCCGTGGCTCTGCAGATAAGCCGGCGAAGCGCAGGTGACGAGGCGATGCGGCGCCAGCAATCGTGTCATCAGGCGGCCGTCGTCGCTGCCACCGAGCCGGATGGCGAGATCGACGCCTTCATCGATCAGGTCGACATAGCGATCGTTGAACGAGACGCTTACCGAAAGTTCAGGCCATTTGTTCATGAACTGGCTCAGGATAGGCGAGACGTGCAATCGTCCGAACGACACCGGCAGTTCCAGTCGCAACCGCCCGCGCGGCGCATGCGAGTGGCTCAGCATCGACGCCTCGGCCTCATCGAGATCGGCGAGCAGGCGCACGCAGCGTTCGTGGAAAACCGCACCTTCGCCGGTCAAGGAAACGCTGCGGGTGGTTCGCTGCAGCAAGCGCACGCCCAGCCGATCCTCCAGGCGCGAAACGCTTTTGCCGATCGCCGATCGTGACAGGCCGATCTGCTCGGCGGCGGTAGTAAAGCTCTTGGCTTCGGCGACGTGGACGAACGCGCTGATATCCCTCATCCGGTCGATCATCATGGCATTGGGCCCCTGCTTCGCTGTCGGCACCCCCGCCGATCCCCCGAAGGACTGCGGAGGTTCATCGTTACCTTTTGGCGTACTATTGGGGAAAATGCGTCCCTAGTGAAGGGAAAGTTCGGAATATTGTGGCGCCCAGACGCCTCAGGCTAATTTCGGGAACTGACCTAGTTCGAGCCATCGGACCGCCGCGGCGCCGATCTTCACACAAGAAAACAACCCCTTTGGCCAGACTCTCGTTCGCCACAACGTAAAAGGAATGCGCCCCGTGAAAGCTGTTCGTTACTACGGTCGCAAGGATATCCGGGTCGAAACCGTCAAAGAGCCCGGCGGATTCCGGTCAGATCAATTGCTGGTCCGCCCGCTATGGACCGGCATCTGCGGCACCGATCTTCATGAGTATATCGCGGGCCCGATTGTCACCCCAGCGACCCCTCACGTGTTCACCGCCGCCACGTTGCCGCAGATCCTTGGCCATGAATTCTCGGCCGAGGTCGTCGAGGTCGGCAAGGACGTCAACCATCTCAAGCGTGGGGACCGTATCTCGGTCCAGCCGCTGGTGATGCCGATGAACGATTATTACAGCCGGCGCGGCCTCAATCATCTCAGCGAAAAAATGGGCTGCGTCGGGTTGAGCTGGGATTGGGGCGGCATGTCCGATCTTGCCGTCATCAACGACTACAACGCGGCCAAGGTGCCGGACTCGATCAGCGACGAGGAGGCGGCGATGATCGAGCCTGCCGCCGTCGCGCTGTATGCCGTCGATAGGGGCGGGGTTCAGGCCGGCAGCACGGTGCTGATTGCCGGCGCCGGGCCGATCGGCGCCTTGACGGTCCTCTGCGCCCATGCGGCCGGCGCCGCCAAAATCTTCGTTTCCGAACCGAACGCGGCGCGGCGCAAGACCATCGAGAACTGGGGCATTTGCGCCGGCGTCTATGACCCGCGCACCACCGACGTCGTGGCGCGCGTCAAGGACCAGACCGAAGAGAATGTTGGCGTCGACGTGGCGATCGAGTGCGTCGGCAAGGAAGACGCGCTGAACACCTGCGTCGATGCCGTCCGCCGCCGCGGCGTCGTGGTTCAGGCCGGCCTGCATGTAGGCAAGGCCTCGACCGATCCCATGCAGTGGGCGCTGAAGGACATCACCATCGAAGCGACCTGGTGTTATCCGATCACGATCTGGCCGCGCATCATCGGATTGGTCGAGTCGGGCAAGCTGCCGATCGCAAAGATCATCGACGGCCGAATTCGCGCCGAAGACGTCGTTGCGAAAGGCTTCGACGTGTTGACCGGCGCCGGCAACGACAAGCTGAAAATACTGGTTTCGACGCAGCTCTGAGCGCGTTGGCGCGGACGGGAAGAATTGGAGAGCGAAGGCAAGACGCAACGATTGCAGAAAAAGCAGCGCACCGAAGAAGGGCGCCTGACACATGGGAGGATAGAGCGTGATGAAGACTTTTTCCAAACTGGGCTATCTGGCGATCGCGGCCGTGGCAGCGGTGGTTTCCAGCCCGTCTCAGGCCCAATATGCCGGAGCGCCGCGGACATTCCTGTTCAACCCGGCGCTCGACGTTTGCATTCGCGATACGTCGAAATTCAAGAAAGCCCCACCTTACGTCATCGGCTTCTCCAATGCTGGGCTTGGCGACAGCTGGCGCGTCGTCGGCTTGCACTCGCTCCAGAAGGCAGCGCACGACCATGCCGACGTCGTCAAGAAGCTGTTGATCACCGATGCCGGCCATGATGACGCCAAACAGATCGCGGACATCCAGGACCTGGTCTCGCGCGGCGTCGATCTCCTGATCGTCAGCGCCAACACCTCGCAGGCGCTCGACCCCGCCGTCACCCAGGCCGCGCAGCGCGGCATTCCGGTAGTCATGGTTGACCGCCGCGTCACCTCCGACAATTTCGTCACCTTCGTCACCGCCTCAGATGCGATGATGGGACGCCTGTTCGCGCAATGGATCGTCGAGAAGCTGCACGGCAAGGGCAACGTGATCATCCTCGGCGGCCAGGCCGGATCAAGCCCGAACGAGAACCGGGTGAAGCCAGCGATGCAGGTGTTCGGGGCCTATCCCGACATCAAGATCCTCGACACGGTTTACTCCGACTGGAGTCCGGTGAAGGGCAAGCAGGTAATGCAAGCGATGATCGCCAAGCACGGGAAAAACATCAGTGCGGTGTTCGCGCCGCATGGCTTGCAGGTTCCCGGCGCGATCGAGGCGTTTCTGGATGCGGGCTGGAAGGGCAGTGAAATCCCGCCGATCACCTCGGCAGACATGAACGGTCCGATGAAGATGGCGATGAAGCACAAATTCCCGCTGCTCGACATTGATTATCCGCCGGCCATGATGGGCACGGCGCTTGATGTGGCCCTTAAAGTCCTCGGCGGCGCGTCGGTGCCCTGCATCTACACCATCAACAGCAACATCGTGCTCACCCATGGCGACGAAACGCCGTCGATCTCGCGGCCCGACATGTATGTCGAGCAGCACGTCGTGGCCGACGGTCCGGACGACATGCTGGTGTCGGGCGGGATGGGTCCCGGCTACAATCCGTCGACCTTCAAGATCGATTTCCCGCATTGATCGAAACCGCATGGCGGGCGATGCTGTGCCCGTCATGCGGTTTTCTCAATCCGATCAGGTCCGACGCGGCATGCTCAGCCTTACAGGCATTTCGAAAAGCTTCCCCGGCGTGCAGGCATTGAGCGGCGTCAATCTGGAGGTCAGGCCGGGAGAGATTCACGCGCTGCTCGGCGAGAACGGCGCCGGCAAATCCACCCTGATCAAGATCATCGCAGGCGCCTATGCGGCGGATCAGGGCGAGATGATCTTCGACGGCGCTCCGGCGCGCTGGTCGTCGCCGCGCGAGGCCAAGCGGCACGGCGTTCAGGTGGTCTACCAGGAGTTTGCGCTGTTCCCGCAATTGTCGGTGGCGGAAAACATTTTCGTCGGCCATGAGCGGCGTAACCGGTTTGGCATCGTCGATCATGCGCGGACCAGGCACGAGGCCAGCGAGGTGCTGGCGCGGCTCGGCGTTTCGCTCGATCCGCGCGCCAGTGTGGCGTCGCTGTCGGTGGCGGACCAGCAAATGGTCGAAATCGCCCGCGCGATGGTGCACAGGGTGAAGCTGCTTGTGCTCGATGAGCCGACTGCGGTGATCGCCGGCCGCGAAGTGACGCTGCTGTTCGACCGGCTGCGGCGATTGCGCGATGGCGGTGTCGCCGTCATCTTCATCTCCCATCATCTGGACGAAGTGTTCGCGGTCTGCGACCGCGTTACGGTGCTGAAGGATGGCGAACTGGTTGGCACCAGCGACATCGCCGGCGTCAACCGCGAGCGACTGATCTCGATGATGGTCGGGCGAGACCTCGGCGACCTGTTTCCGCCGAGACGGGCGGCCGCCGCGGGCGGGCAGCCGGTGCTGCGGACTGAGGCGCTGTCGATCGCCGGCCGGGTGCGCGACGTCTCGATCGAACTGAAGGCCGGCGAGATCGTGGCGCTGGCCGGCATGGTCGGCGCCGGCCGCTCGGAACTCGCGCTCGGCCTGTTCGGGGCCTTGCCAATCTCCGGCGGCGCGATTTTCCTCGACGGTCGCCGCTTCACCTCGATGTCGCCGGCGCGCGCGATCGAACTCGGCATGGGCCTCGTTACCGAAGACCGCAAGTCGAACGGGCTCGCGATGCTGCTCGATGTCGCCGCCAACATCACCGGGCCGGCGCTTGACGAGGTAACGACGCGCCTGCTGGTCGACCGGCGCCTGGAAAATGCCATCGCCCGGCAGGAGATCGAGCGCTACCGGATCGCCTGCCGCGGTCCGCAGACATCCGTAGCCACCATGTCCGGCGGCAACCAGCAAAAGGTGATCGTCGCGCGCTGGGCGCGGATCTGCCGAACGGTGCTGATCCTCGACGAGCCGACCCGAGGCGTCGACGTCGGCGCGAAGGCGGAAATCTACCGGATCATGCGCGAACTCGCCGATCGCGGCCTGGCGATCCTGATGATCAGCTCGGAACTGACCGAAGTCGTGGGGATGGCGGACCGGGTGATCGTGATGTGGCAGGGGCGCGTCACCGGCGAATTGCAGGCCAAGGACGCCACCGAAGAAAGCATCATGCATCTGGCAACGACCGGGCACGCCGCGTGAAGCAGGAAACAAATGCGCTCGCGCTCGCCCGGCAGTGGCTGGTCGACAATTCCAGCCTGATCGGCGTCCTGGTCCTGATCGCCGCCGTCTGTCTCGTGGGCGCGCTGACCACCGACCGCTTCTTTGGCTGTAACAACTTCCTCAATGTGTACGAGCAGTCGACTGATCTCGCTTTGGTCAGCATCGGGCAGACGCTGACCATCCTGACCGGCGGCATCGACTTATCCGTGGGGTCACTGATCAGCCTGACCTCGTGCCTGGCCTCCGGCCTGATCAATGGCGATCCAGACCGGGTCCTCCCGGTGGCTGCCCTCGTGCTCGCGCTTGGCACCTGCGTCGGCCTGCTCAACGCCGCGCTTGTGATCGGGCTCAGGGTGCATCCCCTGATCGTCACGCTCGGAATGGGCGCGGTGCTTCAGGGCGTGACGCTACTGTATGCGATGGGACCGGTCGGCAAGGTGCCGCCCAATTTCAACTTCCTTGCCTATGGCCGTATCGCCGACCTGCCGCTCGGCGCCACCATCGCCGCCATGCTGTGCATCCTCGTGGCCCTGCTGCTTCGATATCTTCCACTCGGCCGGCAGATCTATGCCGTCGGCGACGATGACAACGCCGCGCGCCTCACCGGCCTGCCGCGGACCCGGGTCCTCATGTTCGTGTATGGCTGCTCGGGATTTGGCTGCGCGGCGACCGGACTTTACCTGGTCGCCCGCTTCGGGGTCGGCCAGCCCTATACCGGCGTCAACTACACACTCGCCTCGATCACGCCCGTCATTCTTGGCGGCACCGCGCTCAGCGGCGGCAAGGGTGGCGTGATCGGGACATTGCTGGGCGTCTATCTGATCTCGCTGGTCAGCAATCTGCTCAACTTCATGGACGTATCGAAGCACTACCAGCTCGTGGCCCAGGCCTTGATCATCATCCTGGCCGTGTCTGTCTATGTGAACCGGCGGAGGGCGGTATGACCGAGGTAACCGCGCCTCCCGCCCAGGGCAATCCCGATCGCGGGCTGATCGCGGCGCTTCGCGGGTTGCTGGCGCGATTTGGCATATTCCTGCTGCCGCCGGCCTTGCTCCTGCTCGGCGGCGCGATCTCGCCGGCCTTTCTCGGCGCCAGCAACGTCTCGAACCTGCTGTTGCAGATCGCGCCGCTCGGCATTGTCGCGATCGGGCAATGCTTTGTCATGATCGTGCGCGGGCTCGACCTTTCGGTTGCCTCGATGATGGCGACCGCCGCCGTGATCGCGACCGGCTTTTCCGGCAGCAATGGCGATGTCGCGAGCATTGTCGCCGCGGTGCTGGCAATGGCGGTCGGCGTCGGCCTGATCAACGGGCTTCTGGTCACCAAGCGCGACGTCTCGCCGTTTCTGGCAACGCTGGCGACGATGATCCTGTTGCAGGGTTTTCGTTTTGCCTACACGCAGGGCGCGCCGTCCGGCAACGTGCCGCCGCTGTTCCGCACACTCGGCTCGGGCAAGTTCGACGGCATTCCCTTCAATTTCGCGATCCTGCTGGTGCTGGCGACACTGTTCTGGATCGTGCTGCATCGTTCCGCCTTCGGCCGCCGCGTCTTCATCGTCGGCGGCAACCCTGTGACGGGGCGCCTGCTCGGAATCCGCTCGGATCTTGTGACGATCGTCTGCTACGTGCTCTCGAGCTGTCTTGCGGGCATCGCAGGCCTGATCCTGAGCGGCTATGTCGGGCTGGTCGATAACTGGGTCGGCCAGGGCTATGAGCTCGACTCGATCGTCGCCTGCGTGATCGGCGGCGTCTCGCTCAAGGGCGGCCGCGGCGCGATCCTCGGCGCGCTGGCGGGGGCGGCCATCATCATGGTGATCGCCAACGAGGTGCTGCTGTTCGGATTGCCGATCCAGATCCAGATCATCATCAAGGGCGCCGTGATCGTGATTGCGGCGGCGCTGTACGCCAGGCGGACCTGAACGCCCGTCGGTTTCGCGTTCACCCCTTCACGGCAGCCGCAGTCAGGCCTTTGATGAAATAGCGCTGCAGGAAGATGAAGAGACAGGCAATCGGCAGGGTCGCGATCGTCGAGGCGGCCATCGCCGCACCCCAGGTCGGCTCGCGGTTATAGGGTTGCACATAGGCCGACAGGCCGACGGAGAGAACGTAGAGGTTGCGGTCCTGGACGACGACCAGCGGCCACAGAAAGGCGCCCCACGCCCAGATGAAGACGATGATGCCCAGACTCACCAGCGCGGGCGCCAGCAAGGGCAGCACGATGCGCAGGAAAATATAGGGCTCGCTGGCGCCGTCGACGCGCGCGGCTTCAAGGAGTTCATCGGGCAGCGCCTCCGCATATTGACGCATCATGAATACGCCGAAGGCATTGATGAGGCCGGGCAGGATGAGACCGGTATAGCTGTTCTCCCAACCGAAATACTTGATCTCGATGAACAGCGGAACGACCAGGATCTGGAACGGGACCATCAGCGTGGAGATGACGAGCAGGAACAGGATGGTGCGGCCGGGAAACTTGTATTTGGCAAATCCGAACCCGGCCATGGCGCCGAAAAATACGGTGCCGGCGACGTGCGCCAGCGAGAACACCATGCTGTTGGTGAAGTACAGCCACAGCGGCGCGATCTCGCCGGCCAGCTTGAATTGCGCGAGCCACTGGAAATCGTGCGGCAACCAGTGAATCGGAATCGCCTGGATCTCGGGCTCCGCCTTGAACGCCGAGGTGGCCATGAACCAGAGCGGAAACGCGAACAGCAGCGCCGCGCTCAAGGCGATCGAGAGAAAGATCGGATCGCGCAGGAGAAAGCCGCCGCGCGGCCTGAGATCAATAGACACGACGGCCGAGCCAGAGCTGGAGGAGGGTGACCGACATGATGATGGCGAACATCACCACCGAGACGGCGGCAGCGTCCCCCATGCGGAAGTACTGGAATCCGTATTTGAAGACCAGGAGGCCAAGCACCAGCGTGGAGTTCGCCGGCCCGCCCTGGTCGGCACTGAGAACGAATTGCAGGACGAACGACTGAAAGGCGTTGATGGTCGCGAGCGAGGCGACCAATAGCGAGGTTGAACGCAGCAAGGGCAGGTCGACGTACCAGAACCTCGCCAGCGCGCCGGCGCCGTCGACGATCGCGGCATCGCGCACCTCCTGCGGAATGCCGGTCAGTCCCGCCAGCCAGATCAGCATGAAGAACGGGATCGCCGCCCAGTCGTGCACGACGATCATGGCGAGCGGCGCCAGCACCGTGTTGGCGAGCCAGGGGATCTCGGAGATTCCGTTGAACCAGCCGACAGTCGATGTCGCAATGCCGTTCGGATGCAGCAGCAGCCGCCAGATCACGGCGATGACCACGGCGGGCGGCAGCACCGGCAGGAAGAAAATCGCCTTGACGACATCGCGGCCACGAAAGACCTGGTCGAACAGCAGTGCCGCCGCGAGCGAGGCGGCCCACACCGGGAGCGTCGCGCCGACGACGAAAACCAGCGTGTTGACCAATGCCGTCAGGAACAGTTTGTCACTGGCCAGATTGCGGAAATTGTCGAGGCCTATGAACAGCGGCGGACTGAGCAAGTCATAGTCCGTCAGACTCAAATAGAAGCCGAAGAAGACGGGGAACACGCTGAACACGGCGAAAAATACCACCACCGGCAGCACGAACCAAAGCCCCCACCAGCGAATATCGAGCGGCGGCCGACCGGCTTCGCCGGCCGCCTCCGCCGCGCCAGTTGCTGCATTCGCGGCCATGCTTACCCGCCGGCGCGGGCTCGCGCTCGCGCGAGGGCGGTGTTCATCTCTTCGTTTATCGCAGGCAACACGGTCGCGGCGGGCTGGCCACCCTGGATCATCTGGTCGCGGCCCTTGAGCAGGATGTCGACCACCTGATCGTGACCGGGAATGCTCGGCGCGAATTTGGCCTTCTTGAGCTCGTCGACGATCAGCCCGATGTTGGGATCGGATTTGTAGCCAGGCGAGGTAAGCACCTCCTGACGCGGCACGAACAGGCCCGCCTTCTCGAACAGTTCGACCGAACGATCAAGATACATGCGGGCGTATTTCCACGCCGCCTTCTGGTTGGCCGGCGCCGAGCGCGCGTTGACCATCATGTAGAACGCGTAGGCGTCGAAACCGTTGTCGTTGACGGCGTCGGCAAAACGCGGCGCCGGGCGGATAGTGTAGGACAGATTGGCCGTCTTCATCTGCGGAATGCCGAACAGGCCGAAGCTGCACTCGGTGCCGAGCCGGCCGGCGAGGAGGTCGGCGCGCGAGTCGCCGTATTGCGGACCGCCGAGCCGATATTTGTTGACGTGATCGATCATGTATTGCACGGCGCGCTGCCCGGCCGGCGTATCGAACGCGATCTTGCCGGTCTGCGGATCGACCATTTCCTTGCCCTGCTGGTGAAACATGCTGCTCTGCACGAACCAGAACATGTTGCGGTTCGGCCAGAGGAAATCGAAGCCGCGTCGCGTCGGTACGCCGTTGGCGTCGCGCTTGGTCAGCTTTTCCATCACCGCCGGCAATGCCTCCCACGTCTTCGGGAAATCCTTTTCCGGATCGAGGCCAGCCTCCTTCCAGATCGCGTTGTTGGCATAGCAGACCCAGTTCGAGACCTCGATCGGCAGCCCGTAGATCTTGCCGCCAAAGCGGATGCCGTCGAAGCCGGTGAGGTAGAGCGAGGTGAGTGCCTTCTCGTCGGCATAGCCCAGTGCCGCAAAATCAACCGGCGCCAGGATCTTGGCACTCTGATACTGCGACACCAGCAGGCTCGAGTTCATGAACACGTCGGGCCCCGAGCCCGAGGCGAAGGCCGTCAAAAGCTTTTGCCCGTATTCGCCGACCGGGATGACGTCGTACTGCACCTTGATGTCGGGATTGGCCTTCTCGAACTCGGCGACGATCGCCTTGTCGATTGCAACGCGCGGCGGATGATCGTGCAGCCAGACTTTTATCGTGGTGGTCTGGGCCGTGGCCGGCGCCACCGGTGCGGACAGCGCCGTGACGACGAGCGTCGCCAGCATCGCGAACGCACGTAGCATTGGGTGCGGCATTATGGATTTCAACGTCGCGTTGCGACCCCGCATGAGATATTCCTCCCGGTTTAGATCGTCCGGCACGTTGGCGACCGGCAATCCTTTACCGGATCATCACATCCGACCCGTCGAAGTCAAGGCGACGGCAGTCCACCCTGCGCCAATCGTCCGGCCCGGCCGGGATCGTTCGCCACCCGGCACTCCCGATCCAGCATCATGGTGGCGCGCGTCGTGGTGTCGAACCGTTTCCATCCGGGATCGCCGGTGCGCGCGAATTGCGCCCAGGCCGTCTGCATGAACGCCGCCAGCGCATGATGGTCGGTGCCGGCGCCAAAAATACCCGGGGCATCGTCCGGGCAGAACAGCAGCGGCAAATCGAGATTGTGCGGTGCGCCAAGGCGCGCGCCGATGAATGGTGACTGGTAGGTGAGCCGGTAGGCCCAGGTCGGTGCGCGCGCGGCGTGCCGCTCGGCCTCGACGATCGACATATGACCGAAGCGGCGGTCGCTGGCGATCCGGGCAAACAGCCGGCTCGGCGAAGCGGCAGGGTCAGTGCCGCGGTAGGCCTCGATCAGGCGCGCCGCGGCGGCAGCATCGACGCCGCAGAAGTCTGCGACGCGCGGGTTCAGTTCGTCCGCGGGAATTGAAAAGATCGAGGGTTCGCGCCAGCCGATCAGGCTCGTGATCTCCTCGGAGGTGGCGCCGATCAGCAAGGGAA
>Ga0105239_10003424_pt1 | contig 19450 bp, 12 predicted proteins | sample KBSC44metaG_FD_92761 | JGI IMG/M metagenome (GOLD analysis project Ga0105239, IMG submission 92761) | Corn rhizosphere microbial communities from Kellogg Biological Station, Michigan, USA - KBS C4-4 metaG | ecosystem: Host-associated > Plants > Roots > Rhizosphere > Soil | place: Michigan, USA...
AACGCCGGCATCACTTCGCCGAGTTCTTCACATAGCCAGATCACCCTGTCTGACACGGCGTAATTGAGGGCGTAAATCTTCAGGGACATTTTCCAATGAGAGATTAGTATAACTATTGGGGAAGGGGGCTCCGGCTTGGAATGGGAAGGTATGCGACAGCATTTTTATATTCGAGAGATCTGGCTCAATGCCCACTGATGGATCGTCGCCGCACGGTCTGTACATACGTTCAGGCGTGCGGCCAAGAGTCACCCATACATAAAGTTGAGCAGCCCAACCATGGTCAGTCATCACCAGTAGTGCTTCTAAGACGAAGCATCCCTATCCAGGAAGGCCTAATAAAGGTTGATAATACCCAGCGGGGTCTAGTTCGTTAAGTAGACTGCGTTCCGTGAAAAGGTAACCAATGTGCTCTCGGCTTTCCAGATCCAAGGCTCTTGCCGACCCCACAGGGGATACGGACTTGACAGCATTGAACGAGTTCCTTAGGATTCATTGCCAGCCGCTCTAACCAGGCCTTACAAATCCCGAAGCCCAAATAGTAGGAAGAATACTCTCCTCTCATAGTTATGATGCTTGATGAAAGGTTGCGAAGCTACAGATCGATCACAATATAGGATCCACGAATGGACATGTCGGTATCATCCACTGTATTTGTCTTGCAGGGCCAGGACTCCAAATGGTACACTGCTATACGGAGCATATTCATAATATTGTGCAGCTTTTTTTTGTGGAGACAGCCGCGATCTAGAGGCATTGAATGCGGCCCCAAAAAGATAATACAATGCCCTCGAAACCATTCTAATATTCTTCATACATATTCCAATAAGGAGTGACAGAGCTCGCAGGGAAATTGCTTCATTCATTTACCGTCCTTGCTAGCCCCGTAAGTAGTTCTCTCGACGACGCTCATTGTAACCGTTGTCCCTCCTCATCTATTTACCGTCAGTGCAAAACCTATGGCCGATATGTTGTAGGTTTCAATGTCACTCCACTGGAGGTGTGGGAAACTGGCCGTACGCTTGTTGGTAGCCCAACAATGGCTGAGACTGTCTTCAATTGTTGTGCGGAGGCAGGCTGAATGGTACTTTGTTTCTCAACAGGATCCTGACCGGGTGCCAGGGAAGTATTCGAGGAGCTGCGCTTGCTTGTACTGGACGACTGAGATGACAATGAGGCAGTTGACGTCCTGACTGAGAGAGGGAGGGGAGGAGGCCTCGTGGCCGCTCTTGGAGGTGATTCTGGCATGTTTGCTCCTTTATCATCGGCGTCCCTAGCCCAAACGCTCGAAGTATTCCTACTCCAGCGCGAATCCATTGCACGCGTCGCAGGCATGAGACCGGCCGGGAATGGTAGTGGGGAATATGGAGCATTTGATACACTTTCCGAGGGAGTGATTGAGTGGCGCTGTCGGGGTATGTATTGAGTGCGCGGTGTAGCTACGTCGGAAGGTGGAGCATATGGGATAGCAAAGCTAGCAGGATTTGGTGTTTGTGAAGCGTTGTTGACATCGATGGCTAGTGACCTTTTGACACTGTTGCTGCGAGAGTTACTAGTAGCTCCAGGACCAGAGGTGGCGAAAGTTGGGTTATTCGTCAATGCCGATCGCCTGAGATCTGTTCCCGAATTTCGATAATCATCGAAGCTGAAATTGAACGCATAGGTGCTCTGTTCGCCCGGTATATCTGTAGCTGGTCTAGAGTTGTTGGTACCACTCCTCTGCACAGAAGGCTGTTGGCTCCGAGTAGACTTATTGGTGTTGTTTCGTGACAAGGTTCTTGCATCGTCTGAGAACGGGTTCTCAGGATCGTCATCTCGTGAAGCCGGGTGAATCGAAATTGGCGCGGGTGCACGTGTTGAAGTGATTGGCACGGCGATAGCAACGTCACGAGTGTATGATGGTGCTGGAGTTGCTATTGGCGATGCTGCTTTCGAGTAGCGAAATGGGTTCCGTGCAGCATATCCCCCAGATTGAACCATTCCTCCTCCTAGTTGTCGTGGGACCACCCCATCCTCTTCTCCTGGAAGCTTCGAGCCCTTTCGTCCACGATACCTTGCAACTCTGTTTCTTATCGGAGTACAAAAGCGGAATAAAAGATATGCCGCAACAGCAACGGAAAGGACGCCAAGGACTGACCCAAGGGCAATGGCAGTCGTGTGTTTTGGTTGACCTCCCGACGAAGACGCAATAGGAGCACTGGATTCGGCTGCGGCTCCGGTTGCTGTACCCTGTACTAGATTTTGCGATGTCAAGCTTGTTGTGACAGTGGTAGTAGTTGTTGCTGAGAATGAAGAAGCTGTCACGGCAGCTGCGCTTGCAAATGGATTGTCGCTCATGGCGGTGGTGGAGGAGATGGTTGTTCGGGGGGCTGTACCAGTCACCTTGTTAGAAGCAAATGGATTTGGGCCCTCTTCATCATCACTCGAATCGTCTTCGCCTTCTGAATCACTTTCGCCATCTAAACTGCTCTCATCACTCGAAGTCTCGTCACCACCAGATGGTAGTTCCGGCACACCAGGGGGTCGTGGAGGTGCTTGTCTTGGTCGGAGTCGTGATGGCTTATATACGTACGGACGAAGTTCTCGTTCTGGCATGGTTGTAGTCCTTCTCGATCGACTTCGTGCATACAGCCGACTGTCCCGTTTGTTCTCTGCCATGATGCCACTGAGCAACAACGCGTTTCAACGAACGAATATATAATCTGCTTAGGTGAAGGTAGATTGGAACATAACTCCCCAAGCAGGCAAGCAAAGAAAAACGTCGAGGACCAGCCTCAAGAGTGATCAAAACAAGGCACACGAGATGTTGCCGTGAATAGGAGTCGGCCAGCGTGGGGAGAAGAGGAAGAGATCAAGAAACATTGGCGATGTCCATTCGTCTATGAAGTTTCATTAGTACGGAGTACGGAGGACTTGCCTCTGGTGCAAGCATCCATGGCACCTGGAGGCTTAGGTTTCCACCTGTTGAGCACACAACAGCGGCGAGGCTCCACGCCTTCCGAGGAATCCGCCTCTTGAGTGGTCCAAACAGATGCAGTTTCAGGGATGACGATCAATCCTATCGATAGACACCAGAGGCGAGGTTGAAACGTCGCGGATGACAATAAAAGACGATCGATGGAGGCGATTGTGCATAAGCAATTGCTGGGCAATAGGCTTGATTTGCCCCCAGCTGCGGAGTGGATGCCAAGCGGCGAGGACGAAGGGGCATTGAAACTGAAGCGGTTACAGATGTTTAGAGTTTTGCATGAGTTCTGCTTGGCAGGAGGTAACTCTTTATCGAGAAAGGCAGCTCAAAAGTCGTCCAGACTGGGGAGCGATGTCAAATGCCAGATCTTCGACTCCCGAGGCGAACCTGTTCCAGGAATTTGATTTCAATGATCTGGAAATGGGAGACATCCCTGGTTGGAGACAGGCCCTTCACATCTGCCGACGGATGCTAACTAGGGTGAGGGCTCCTTGGTGCCTCCTCCGTCCCCAAGGTAAGATCGGAATGGAACAGGTTATGCTAGTCCTAGTTCGGAATGAAATCGGAATGGAAAATTAATTTCTCCGTTGAGGTGACTTGCATCGGTACGCAGGAGGGGGAGCGGAGTGCCTGCCACTACGAGCACGGAACCTGAGTGCATTTGCTCGCTCTGAGTATGCCTACGTACACCATAACTGCCATGCGGCATGCCAATGTGACGCCTATTGGGGCCGAGGCGCTCCTGCCCAATGTCCATTTACCCGTTCCTTCCAACATGTGCGGCTTGGCCATCTGGGGACCCTCTCTTGGATTGTATCTCTTATCTCTCTCTACGGAGCGTTGATATTCCTTGAGTCGTCTATGTCAAACGTTACAAAGAAATTGAATTCGTATTTTGGTGCTTTGAAGAGTGCTGCTTGACATTATATACCTCTTCACCATGTTCAATGGCTCCAAATATGGCGCAGTCTGTGCGCGAATCGAGGTTTACTTGCTGCTTGTCTCCGGGTCCCCCCGACCAGTGCAATTCTTGGAGACGTGGTGGCACTAAAGTCACTTTTGGTACCATTTTCCACGACTGAAGTTAAGCGAGGCACTTGGGAGACATTTCATATCCAATGAAGCGGAAGTTTCGCTACCAACGCTCCACTACGCCACGACTCAGACCCCATGATGGTCAGCGTTGGATGGTGCCTTGTCGACGGTACTGCCGGTATCGCTTCGATGGCGAACGCCCTATATGACAAGCCGCAAGTCTACTTTGTGACTCTCTCCCCTCGATAGTGTTTTTGCTTCTCTCTCCTTTGTACTGGGTTCCCCTTGAGACTTGAAAGACTGGCAAGCCCCGGAAGTTTTCTCTTTTTCTCTTTGACGAGCTTATCTCTACACAATTACTCCTTCTTATCAGCTCCGACTAATTTTACGCACACACTAGCAACATGTTAATCGCTCGCAGATTTTCCATCACGAATTTCGCAATTGCCACCTCGGCTCTTGCGTTCCAAGTGTTCGTACTGTACCCTTGGCACAACAAGCTCGACGAAGATTTCAAAGACTTGAAACAAGAGAATCTGAGATTAATGCAAGAAGTCGAGAAGCACAGGGCCTCAGACCTGCGGGAAATCAAGGAAGCATTCACTCGGCTAAAAATTGCCCAGTAAACATATGCTTCGCGAGGGTTCGCAAGCAGAAAAGAGTTAGAAGGGATGCAGCCTGGTCCAAGCAAGGAACTTGCCAATCGAGCCCCAGTCAGACATGACATGATACCAGACGAGCGGATGCTGTCCTTCAACCGAAGCGTCAAAAACAACCATGTGCCATTTGCCTTCTCCGCAGCCTCAAAATTCAAATCCACCAATGATTCAGATCAATCAACGAAAACCAACTCTCCACGGCCATCTTACGCAACGCGACGACTCACGCACCTGAGAATCACGTTCTCCAGACCCTCGGAAGAACACCAACAGAAATCACTTCATCTACCTCATTTCCCGTCCTGTACAAGAGAACGAATCTTGATTCCAACTCACTCTCGCAACCAAAAACCAACGGGTAGGACACCTCCATCTTCCTCCTTCCAACGTGACTGAATCCAACGACACTCAAAAGTGTCTTGAAGCTAAGTCTCGTTCGTGGTCACTCCGAAATCCGGCGCCTGTTCCCAAAGCCCATAGGCTATCTTGTCATCGTGTCGCTCCCACCGCACACTAATACCAGGTGTCCCTCTCACATATCTTTCGGATTCGGATGCATCCTGATTGTTCTACACATCACAGCGATTACCATGGACCTGCCAGCATTTTCATGCTTCCCTTCTCCTCAAAATGGAGTAGCACCACATAACATGAATGAAGCACTGCATGTTGGATTCTGCATCGCACGTGACACTAATTTCCCTATCGCCCACAGTGGAGATTGAGAGATTTTCACTTGCACATTTGCATTATTGATTGAGCAAGGGGGTGGGAAGTTGTGTTTGAGGCATTATTATTAACTAGCGAAGGATACACATGAAAGAAGGATTCTTAGATACAGGGCCGCGCTGTAGAAGATCAACGGATCCAAGATTATAGATTTTCCCCATAGAAGGCCCCCAATTAGACTTGGATTAGAATTGGAGTTATTCATTTACATCTTCACGGCAGACTCGATCCCATCCTTTTCTCTGAAATTGAGACACTACTAGTTGATCTGCAGGCTTTGGCTTCCCCATCTTGATCGCGTGAGCACCACAATGTCGAGATTCCGATCATTCGACAAGTTCTATTGCAAATGTCTAGCGCCAACACGGCTATAGTAAAAATCTAACTAATCAAAACATACCCTCCCAAACGTGACTGGACTGGGTACCAGCGACTGGGTACGTTGTCTAATTCACCATGTAATAAGTTAATCGATCGCTCTTGCCGCCAGTACAATGAGTCAAAAATCTGCTGCGGAATGACGGATTGGGAACCACCACTTCGTGCTCTTCTATCGGAGAACTCGCACCTCTGCTGCTGCTGCACGTCCCAATATCTCTCCCGTACAAGCTGTCTTGCTACCCATACCATTTCGCGATTAAATCGTTCCTCCTCCAATTAATCCTTATTTTCGGTTGGGTCCAAGTCGGTCGTCGCCACTGAGCCCGATACTGAAGCCGGGACCTTCTCCCCTGAGACGACCAAGGAGACTGGATTTCGGAGCATATCCGTCACGTTGACGACGTCGTTGTCGGCAAAATCGCCATTCATTTTGCTCTGTGACCCGCTCTCATGATTCTTTTTGGCCTGTTCACTTTGCAACATACTTGCCCTTCGCTCCGCCTCTTGCTCGTGCTTCTCACTGACATTGACCGCCAAGAAACTCTTAGGCAACTGGACAGTATTGAACTTGGCTTTCAAGGTTGAAATGACTTCTTTCCAATCTTGATGGTCTGTTAGGGAGCGCCTAGGGGCGCTGCCGATGGCGTGTTTGGAATCTAGAGACACATCAAGGGGGTCGACTGTGTGACAACCGGGAGATATTGAGATTCGGATTGAGTAAGTGTTCTCAGCCTTTTCAACATCCTTCGCCTCGTAAAGTTCGAAACATATTTGAGAAAGATAGTCTAGCTCTGGAATCGTAGACCGCTTGATCTTGGTATGGATACCTCCCTCCATGATGCAGTTTAGTAGTGTGTAGATGTGCGACTCTTTGGTGAAGTAGACAAAGGACTTAGCATCACCCGACGCTTGGAGCTCCTCAAGGTCATCCACGATCTCACGTAGGAGCGGGAGCGATGTCAGTAGGCCAATCTCAAGTTTTTCGTGATCACTGATGCCATACTCCTGCGGTCCAATATAGTCGAAGAGAATCTTGCTGTAACGATACAACTCTCTCAAGCGACCGAGCCGTTGGTCTTGCTTTGATTTGCTGTCCCCAGAACCACTAAAGAGTTTGAAATAAGACGCCCCTTGTTCGTAAGATCCTAGGGGAGAAGTTGAGGCTGGTTGTTTGAAAACCGACTGTCTTCTCAGCTTGATTTTCTGGGTAAAGCGGTGACGATCCCCTGAACTCCCCGTAACTGAAGTAACACTTTCGTGGCGGCCATTCTGCACTGGGGCAGTAGAGTCATCCGCCCTTTCGGGCTCTGGCGAGGTGTTCGATGAGAAGGCCCCTTCCTCCTTTGTCATCTCATCTAGTAGTGACTGACTAGGGGTAAACACCCACTCGAGAAATTGTTTGTTGTGCAGTGCATCATATTTCATAGTGTCGTACAGTTCCGAGATCTTACTAGGGTCGGCTTTCTCGGTATCACAGAACTCGGAGAACAATTTCTCCCACCGTTCCTTAAAGAGCTCAGCATCCTCACCTGTACACCACCGAGATTGGATAGAGGCGACAGTGACGAGCTCTTTGTTTTGACTGCCTCCTTCCTTCGTTTCGGCAGACCCGTTGATGGCGGCGAGCGAGGCTGCTGCACCCCCTGCGAGCTTCTTGAAGTTGTGGCGCATGACACGACGATGAAACTTGAGGAGGTCAATGACGGATTGCATCACAACGACGGGCTCTGCAACATCCTTCGGCCAAGCGAATTCTTCAGGAACACTACCCTCTCGAAGAAGATGCTTAAGCTTCTTCTTTACTTTGTCCATTAAATCCTTCGCAGCATTTGAGTCATCCAGGAGGTCCTTCCTGACGGTGATGAAATCCTCAGGAATGTCTTGACGGTCCAAGAACGCAGCGGCCCAGATCTGTGCACTTGTCCTGACACGCTTTTCTGAACTGGTGAAGATTCTAACATCTTCCAGGACCGCCTTGTTAAGTAGTTTGAAGTCATCTCGCATATTACTTCCAAGATCTTGAGATTGATACCTCGCTGAATGAGTGGGTTCACCTCCCCATTTCATGACCAGTTGCAGCTTATCAAGTATCAGGTCGTTCTCTGCGGCCGAAAAGCGCGAAAAAGTCACACCTGAAATCGAATCGCTTCTCGTTTGGACTCGTTGAACTTCCTTCGAGTCAGTCAAAGCTGGAGAGTCAAGACCTGGTGATTCCAGCGGGTCCAAGGGCGCTCTATGAGGTAATGATGCCTCACTTGGGTCAGTAGTAGCCTCTGAGTCTTCCTTCATACTAGGAAGCATCTCGTCAGGTCGTCTTTTACGAAACATGGGTTTGATTTGAACTTTGGTTCCTGGTTGCCCGCCCTTTTTAGCGAGAGCATTACGGAGAGTTTTTAACTTTGCCGGATCTTCAAGCTTCTCTCTCTGTGCGGTTTTCACAGCTGCTTCAACGCTTGCCAGAGCCGCTTCGCCCTTGAGCAAAACTTCCTCATGATGGCCTTTGAGAAGATCGACGAAGACTTGTGAGTGAGCAGTAAATTTGATCTTCTGCTTTGGTGTTCGGTCGGCATGCCTGACAACAGTAACGACACCCTTCAACTTCCATGAATGTTTTGACATGGGCATTGGAGCTTCGACGTCTTGGTCCCCTCCTGTAGTATCCGGGGCTGTATCTTTCGCTGTCACATCAGGATTTGTAACTATTGGCGATGGCTGTTCCACCACTGGTGATGGCAATGCAGCAGTGGTGGCCTTTTCAATTGTTGGCGGAGAGCTCAATGGTGTGGTCACGGAACTTGTCTTTGGTGAACCTCCACTCGAACTTTGATGTCTTGAGGAATGTGGGATGTGTTGTGAGAGCTTCGTCATGCTTGGGGACTTTAGAATTGTTTTCAGAGCAGAGCGATGGGAGTGACTTGTATTCTGCCGGCTATGGTGCTGGTTACCAACAGGACTTGGAGATGGCTCATCAATACTTGAAGTCTCTTGTTTGAATCGTTCAGAAATGAAGATTCCTTTCAGAATTTTTGCGCAGTCGTTATAGTAGTCTTCATTGTCCTTGACAAAGCTCCATCCATTAACATCAATGATGTAGCTAGCTGTTGCTGTTCTCAGGAGATCGAAGCCACAGATCCGTTGTCCGAACGCGCGAGCGACTTTGGAAGCCATGTCTTTCTCAACATCCGTAAGCTTGGTGACATATCTCAATTCTTTCCCATGAGTATTTCGTCGAACCAGCCCGTCAACAACGGGAGATTTTCGAGTTTCTGCATGGCAGTAGTTGAAGCCGACAGTGTATGCCTTGACGTCTTCAGCATTTTCCGTCTTAAGAAATTGCTCGTAGATGTAGCTGCTATTGGCTTCAGTAATACACCTTGGAGTGATTAAATTAGGGTCAAATTCCGATGATTTGTTTCCGATCTTTCGGAACAGCCGTCGAGCACCGCCGTCTTGGCTTCTGGGGAAGTAGATTATAACATTATGATCTTCACCGTTCACAGGCTTCTCAACAAATGGCTTTTTGAATACCTTCCCATCAACGACAAGAGTATCTCCGTCGTCAACTAAAGATATATTGCGTGTTAGAGGAGTACCTCCGCCAGTTCCATCGGAGGGGCCTTCCAGAACCACGCCTGTCAATCCTTTGACATGTTGTGCCAGATCCGGAGATTCTAGCTTTGGTCCACCATCTCGGTTTACCTCTACTCTCTTTGGAGTAGGGATTTGCATCTGGTCAAGAATCTTCAAGCAGAGCCTTCGATCCCACAAGACCTTTTGCATGGAGAGATCGTTAACAACGAATGGTTTCCGTAATTTGACATAAGCTATGGCTTTTTCAAGAGGGAATCCATCAGAGAAGAATGATATAAGGAATTCACTGTTCCAGTTTAGAACCTCATCGTCCAGGATACTAGAATGGCTGAGACTTACCAGATTGGCCAGTTGGCAACATCTAAAGACATACTATCAGTCACGTTCTGGGGAAAGGAGGTTGCCAAGCCGGACTTACTTTCGTCAAGTATTGCCTTGTCTCCAAAAACGATGACTTCGAAATCACCATCCCCTTGAAGACGGGTCAGAATTTGGCGGCTGGGGCGGCTTCTCGCTTTGACATCAAGGGCACAAACACCAATCCGGCCAAGGGACATCTTGTTCTCGGATCCAGCGCTGTCGTTCTTAGAAGAGCCAGTGGTACTTAAACGCCTGCTGGAGGATACAGAGCGAGGATTCGTAGATCTAGAGCCTCTCATTGGTAGAGCCAACTCCGTAGTGTCATTCTTGGCTGACGGGGCAAGGGACTGCCCAACTGGAGCAAACTGATCACTCTTTGGCAGCTGGTACGAGTTGCTGACCTGAGAAGAGGTAGTTGAAACTGTATCCACAAGATTAGGAACACTTGGATCAAGAGCTTGAGGCGAGAGCACGGGCAGACCTGGAGCATTTGATGTTGAAGCGGTGGTTACCATAGTGGCATCAAAGGCTGTGGAAGTCTGAGCAGTAGGCGAGGCGCCAAATGAAATCCTATCGTCAAAGCTCTTCACCGAAGCAGGAGGGCTTCTGGGGACTTCTTCGGACTTTCGTTGGAATCTAGTCGAATTTAACGAAGTCGACAGCCTTCGATCCACTGATGGTTTGGTGGAGGGTGGTGGCATGCTTATGCTGGAACGATCAGCGGACGCCTTGGTCGTTTCAGCATGAGCACCCTTTCTAATATCAGAATTCTTGATTGAGCCTGAGGCTAGTAAGGAATGCGTAGATGTGGCTCGACCTGCTGCCCGTTGCTGTTGTTGACGGGAAGAGGTTGTAGAGGAACTCGCAGAATAGACAGCAGTCAAAGAAGCGGTGTCGTCCAAATCATTGTCGGAAGTACTCGTAGGGGTTCGATGAAGAGGAGAGTGAGGATAAGAATCCATGTTCAAAGATATCTCCTCTTGGATGATAGCTAGAAGCCAGGATAAATTTCTCCGGGTTCGATTGTCGGCCAGAAGCTCCGGTTAAGCGGCAGGTTGATGTGGGGAAGACGCTTGGATGGGTTGAACAATACAAGGGCGGAAATGTGGAAGAAGCGAATGACGATAAGAAAAAACTACAAGGAGTAAGAAAAAAGTGGGGGATAAGAGTCTATCATTGTGACCCTTTGGGCGTATACAGTAGACCAAGCATGAATGGAAATAGGAACGAAAGATGAGCCGACCTTGATACCCGATATATGATGAGAGACAAGAGGTGGGAGGGGCACACAATATTTGAATTTTTGCCAGAATAAGAGAACCTACCACCCGTTGAGTTGCACCTGCCAGTTGGCATGCGCCTCTCGCCAGTCCACACTTTCCTTACTGGGCACAATTGCGCCGCAGAGATTCAGATCACGTGTAATGACATCATTGTGCATCTTTAAAGCAGCAACGTGACCAAATGCAGATGGACCACCGAGAAAAAAAATAATTGATGGATCCCAGCTTGGCCAAGTAGAACGGAACAAATGCTCATTACTATTCTACTAACGCGATGATGAGAGTGTGTAAATTTCCATGAGGCTATATTTAGTCTAGCAAAATGGACGGGGTTGTTGAATATCCCGTTGCAAAGAGACAGCGCCGAGCGGAGGCAGAACCTCAGACTGCACCAGGGCCTGCTTCCTCCCGCCTCTTTGCGCCATTCAGGGTGTGTTTCTCGTGGCCGACAGCGTGTTGAATAATACTGACGATTTCAACCTGCAGACAGTTGGCCTAGTGTCACCTACGAGTGTACCGTTTACCTCTGTGCCTTTGGGGAAAACAACCTTCCAAATCACCACGTCCATCGGGACTAGTCTTCAGACTTACGACCTGCGAAGAGGGCTTAATCTAGTCTTCCTGAGCCGCCCTCACTGCCCTAGGCCGATTACTGCTACCGTTGCTTACCGTGATCGTGTATTTGTGGCATGGGGCGGGTTGCAACCTGGTGAACCTCATGGCGTTTGGATTCTCAAGAGAGGAAGGCTTGTTGGAGAACTGCATGTCGAAGACACCTATTTCCAGGAGATACGCCAGATAGTCGTTTTTGGAGCCTGGATCGTTGGGTGCGGCTCTGAGGCTGTCGAAGTCTGGAGACTCGATTCATCAGAGCATTATACTACCATTCTTCCCGCAAACCGGAACAACAATGCCCTCTCACGATCTGTCTTTACAGGGTTGGTCTGTACGCTACCAACGCTTTTGAACAAGATCTTTGTAGGAAGGCGAGATGGCCTAGTCGAGGTCTACAACGTGAGCACAGGCAAGCTAGTTCACACCATTTTAGCACCTACAGGTGACTCGGGTTCAGTCACTGCTCTTAGCTCGACTCTGGCGCTTGGTCTACTTGCGATAGCCTATGCTAATGGCTCAATCGTTGTCTTCGATGTTGAGGCTGATCAATCAGTTCTTGTTCTGTACCAACGGAATACTACCAAGCCCGTCACTTCAATTAGCTTCCGCAGTGACGGTTTAGGAGCCGGCGAGGATGGCTGCAAAGACGGGGTTATGGCTACTGCAAGTATAGAAAGTGGGGATGTCACTCTATGGGATCTGAATCGAGGCGGAAAGGTAGTCGGGGTACTCCGAGGCGCACATGACACTTCAAACCTCGCTGGTGGAACTGGTATCAACAAGATCGAATTCCTTCCGGGTCAGGCTGTTTTAATCTCCTCCGGGAAGGACAATGCCCTCCGCTCATGGGTGTTCGACCAAACGCCATTCTCTCCCATTCCACGACCACTTCATTCCCGAAGTGGGCATGCCTCCTCGATCACTAAATTACAGTTCCTTCCAGCAGCCTCTGATGGCTCCGATGTGACTGGAAAATGGTTACTATCTGCTGCCCAAGACCGCAGTCTCTGGGGTTTCAGTTTGAGGAAAGATGGGCAAAACACAGAAGTCAGTCAAGGGGCTGTCAAGTCGAAAGCCCGGAAAACTGGATTAGCCACTGATGATGCTTCGGCAGTGGAAGAATTCAAGGCAAGTCCTATAATCGACATTGCCTGCTCCATGAACCGCGACGGTGGTATGGGTACAGTAAATGGTCCTGTATGGACGAACGCCAAGACCACGAATGCGGAAGAGGTCGGCATGACCGGTTGGGAAAGCATTATTACCGCTCATGCGGACGATCGATTCGCCAGAACCTGGTCTTGGGGCAGGAAAAAGGCTGGACGGTGGGCTTTCGAAACAGGCGATCGCAAAAACGTCACAAGTGTGGCCATGACAGCCTGTGGAACTTTTGCCATCGTAGGTTCTGCTGGTGGTAGTCTCGACATGTTCAATTTACAGTCGGGAGCTCACCGACAACGATATCCTCCACGTCTGACGCCGGCTCAGGCGAAGCAAGCCAAACTCCAACGGTATGACTCTGACCAGATAGTCAACATACGACGGGGGCACAAAGATGCAATCACCGGCATCGTCGTTGACAATCTCAACCGTATGATGGTCACCACAAGTCTCGACAGCTCGATCATTTTCTGGGAGTTTTCGACTGGAAATGTTCTGGATCGGAGGCAACTCGATTCGGCTGTCGCCACAGCCTTGCGGTATAATCCCGTCTCTGGCCTCCTTGCTCTCTCTTGCGATGACCTTTGCATCCGTATCATCGACATCGAAACTCGCAGGACTGTTCGAGAACTTTGGGGCTGTGTGGGCCAAATATATGACATCTGCTTTTCGCACGATGGCCGATGGATCGTGGCATGTTCAATGGATTCCATTGTTCGGGTGTTCGACCTGGCAACTGGTCATCTCATAGATGGCTTCAAGACCCCTACTTGTACGAACGTGGCATTCTCGAATACTGGTGAATTTTTGGCGACTACACATGCGGGCAGCACGGGAATAAATATTTGGGCCAACAAGGCCCTTTTCAGCCACATTGTTACCAGACAGGTGGATGAGGACAACGGTATCATCGACCTCTGCGAGAGTGCTCAATTCCAGGCAGCGAGTCAGCTTGTCCTTGATGGAGAATCCGAGTCTCAGGAAGAGCTTGCTCAGGAATTGGGTGAAATTGATAATCTCGACCAAATTCACGAACATTTGCTAACACTCTCCATCATACCTCATTCACGGTGGCAGACTCTGCTCAATCTCGATCAAGTCCGACAACGGAACAAGCCGCTACAGCCGCCTGAAAAACCCAAAGCCGCTCCGTTCTTCCTTGGATCTAGCCTCAGCAATGGCAGCCTTATTACAGCATATACAGGGGGGGCTGCTAAGATGGTCGAAGATACGGAGAGGTCCCGTATCTCACGTCTAGCTGCTGATTCTCGAAATGGCAGTCAATCTCAGATGTCTACCCTACTTGAAGACTTTGGTTCTAGATCGGGGCAAGATCCAACCCCGATTTCTCAGTATCTGGCCTCTTTACCGCCGTCTGCCGCTGACCTCGAGATTCGGTCTCTGACTCTGGATGAGATGCCACTTTTCATTCAAGCATTGACACAGCAACTTCGGCTGAGAAAATACTTCGAGTTAGTCAACACGTGGATGAGCGTTATCCTCAGAGTGCACGGGGATTTTGTTAGCGAGGTTGAGGACTTGGTGTTGGCCGTGTCGGCATGGCGGACGGCAATGGAGTTCGAGGAGAAGAGACTAGGCCAGCTGGTTGGTTACACCAGAGGCGTGGTTGAATTCCTGAGGAGTGCCCGATAGTCTCCTTGTATTTGCCAGCTAACACAATTGTATCATGTCTCATGATGTGCTCAAATATCTTTCCCTTTGCATCCATGCCTACACGAGATCGCATCTCTTTTAAACTCAACGATGCCCGATGATGAGATCTTCCACGGTTAAATGCTGCCTCCACAGACGTGCGGGACGAGCAATAGTCAAAAATTCAATCTCGAGTGTACTCCTGTGTTGAAGAGGCCTCTCTCCAAGCGCAGCAACTGAATCTCATGGACATTAGCGCGACGCCTGACTTGGGCTTTGAGAGGACCATGAGGGGTCCAGGGAGCGGCCTAAGCAACGTGCAAGCTCGACCAGAAGCGCGCTCATAACAGAATCTCGCGAACGTAACAATCGGCTATGACGAATTGTCAGGGTCAAAGCGAATAAGTACACAAGCTCAGTCTTCCCACAGAAGATGGCGAATTTCGTCCAGTCAGGTTTATTCTCTGGAACATGGTAGAAAACTTGCTCGTTCAGGAGAGGTTGAGAAAGATCCTTAGGAGCTCGAAACTCTGAGAGGAGTTCGTGGTACCGAGGTCGAGCCTTTTAAGTCATTAGCTCCTGAATCTGTAACCTTCCAAGAGCAGCTCGATATTCCCATGGATGCCTCATCACGCTCCATCTAAACAACTCGGGCCCCGTCTTAGCTCTGTAGTTATCTTAGAGCAGATAGTCCTAGGATTGTCTAAAGACCCAACCTGACTTTTCGCCGACCTGCCCATATTTATCAATCCGCTCCCGAAATCTCTACCTGCCGAAACATGCAGTCGTCGCGGCCAAGACCCAATGGTGGCTGGGCGAGGGGATTCACCGCAGCAGCGAGCTGTGAGACCGCGAGCAATTTGACATCGATCTCAGGCTAGATGCATCTGCAAACATCGCGGTCCAAGTAGAACCTACAAGGCTGTGATTTGAGACGAATCCGGATACGTCTGAAGCGGCTGTTTAGGACTTAGCTTCAGCCATAGGCCAGAAACTGCATTTTCCAAGCCAGCCCACGATGGTCGGGGTAAGGATTCGGATGTGACGAGGGGGGTTGCCTTCGAGCATTTGGACTTTCAAGTCCTCCTTAAGCTGCTTCATGATGTTCCCGTTTCTCTTGCAGGTGATCATGAATCAAGCTCCAGCTACCACGATGTCTACGTAACGTTGCTCGTCTTTGACTTGATTGGAGAAGCATTGTAGGAGATCCTGGTCAATTACTCAGCAAGGAATCCGGAATGTAGGGTTCTTCTCGTGATGAGGAGCTCCACACGGCTATAACATTTGGGCAGCGACTCGACCGATATTTCTATGCGACCAATTTGCTTCTGGAGTCACAATCACGAGTGACGAGCCCATGAATTGGAAGATTGATGAAGAGGATCTGTTGTTCAGGGAGGTTAGTACCTTACCTGGACACACGGACTCTTCTCAAGTTGACTATCCTCTCAATCTCGGTAGATGGTGGCTCTAAGCTGCCGACGGCAGTGGCTGCAAGTTTCTGAATTTGACATACCTGTACTCCATAGATTGTCCAAGATATCTAGGCCCAGCGTTGTAGCACTGCAGGCTTCCAAACGAGTGCTTCCGCATGTCCCTTGTTGATTAGAAAGACCATTGGCAATTGAAGCGGCATGTTTGCTAAGAAGTAGCTAAACTTAGCAACCACGAAAAGTCACTGCAGACTCACCGACCACAATAACTCACCATCATGCTACGAACGAATTCGTGGATGCGAAACCGCACTGTCAGTTGCTGACGGAAATCAGATAGCAAGATATGACTGGTTTGGGAAAGAGTTTGCGGTTATGACGTATTAGTCTGACCCAGAGCCTGATGGGTGCCTGAGAGCGCTCGGCCGTAAATTACCGCAAAAGACCACATCGGGTCTGTGTTAGGAAGTATTGATTATTATTATCAATGCTAACGCGAAATAAGGAAACTCTTGACACAGGCATTGATGAAATGAACGCATGCATGCATGCATGACGCCTCGCCGCAACACGAATCCTGGGCCCTCGGACGCCCAACGGTAAGGCATGCCTCCTATACTCGTAGATACATACTACCGACATCACCTGTGCATCAGGGGCCATAGAGATAGGCAGACACATTATCCTCCATGCAAACACTTGAAGCTTAAGAAAGTTTCTTCCAGCCAAGCGCTGGATATACGTGAGTTTAGTTTCAGGCGGCACCCGCACCCGAGGGGCTGGTAAATACGGAGTAGTTGCTGGAGTGATCGGCCAGGTTCGTCCATAATAATTGTTCCCGACGGTCGACGGAGATAAAATACGCGGAAAGGTCAGCTTAGCATTGTCAAAGAAGCAAGCTGAGGTTAGAGGCTTGCTTATTGTGTGCGGCAACGGTGCAGTACAGGCCTCTGCCAAACACCTTCAGATATGCGAACTGAAGGTTAGTAATGCCCACTAAGTAGGCGAGTCCCTCGTGTGCCGTTCGGGCTCCATTGTAACTGTCAGCCAGCTCCGTGGACTTGAGAGTAAGCGTGTCAGAGATCAAGGGGTTTGCGTCCTGAGTGCCCTTGGCGCCGCGTAAGTCAATCTTGTCCCTTACGAAATACGACGAGGCTGAGGCTGACCTGAGGATGTGGGTCCGAAGGGGCGATTAGACAGGGTATACTCGCAGGTTGCAGGGCTCACTGTGATTATGCCCGGCGCCTGCGAATCGCTTAATCTCTTGGGTAAGTCGACTGGGCTAATTTAGTGTTAGAATATTCCATGCAGAATTGATATCATTGCATGGACTCCTGGAAATCCGGATGTTTTGGGGGGCGGAACTGTGGAAACAGATGATGGAGCGTCACATTTGGAGATTGTGGATTTGGGGTGATGGGTTGTGATGTGACCCTTCCAACAACCTGCGTCGAAGATCACAGATTCAGTACTAATTCTTACATCCTTGAAATATGCTGTATCTAACGCCGACGAGAGAGAGATAAAATCTATAAACCATGTAACGTGCACGCGCAAAAGTGGGGTATCTAAAAGGAGGCGGTCCCATTTCGTGCCTCGTTATGCATTGCTCTTTAAAACTGGGAGGCTTAGCCTCTTGAACCAAGGCGGGTCCACGAATAGGAAAATTTTCTGCAGCCGTTTGACTTGATCTTTGATCCAATCCAGCTGGCCATCGCGCAAGACGATTGGAACAGCGTCGTCCTCGGGCTCTGCGAAGCGGTATAGCGTCACTAATTGTGGATAGATGATCCAGCCGCCTGATGCCGCAGTACGGGCTTGATGGTTCGTGAGCGGATTCGGAATGCGCTTGTTCCTTCCGTTATCGTCATCACGAACGACCGTGTAGGGGAAGTTGATTGACTCCGCGTGCAAGGGATTTGTCGGGACCATCGTGTCGCCGATATGGAACGGGATGGAGAAGCACATAAAATCGGCGAATTCCTGCATTTGAAGGTCGGTCTGCGTAAGAAGGGTGTGATACTTTTGCTCCATCAGCAGATTTGGTTCGTCGGCAAGAGCCTGCCTGATGATCTGCAAGGTGTATAGGCAGCGGCTGGCATGCGAGATCCATAGGTCGCCATATGCTAGGTCCTGCCATACCACACAGTGGGGGCCATAGAAACCTGCAGATACTATGGATTGCGAAACGGAAGCCCGACTGACGTAATAAGGCTTCCATAAGGGTGTCAGGGTCTGGAATTTCCAGTTCACCAGGAGCGTCTCAACATGGACGGCGCGTTCAATAATATCTTCGTAACGTGACCGTCGCTCCAACACTGTCATAGAATCAGGATCCTCGCGACGAAGGCCGAACAATTGTTCTTGAAGAATCGTCACTTGCATCGAAATCAAATCGAGACTCGAGGCGGGCGTGGATGCCTGCCCTTGCTGGAACATATCAATTAACTCGTCAGGAAACGTTCTGCGCTCTGCAAGGAAGTAGTGTAGCAGTGAATGGCGTGTTGCTTCAAGTAGAAGTCGGCTTCTCCTTGTCTGATGATTTGCGGCTCCTCTATGTTTGACTAGAGCTAAAGCTCCCTCCTTGTGTTTGCCGTAATTGGGGATTCCGGGCGTATAATGCAGGACAAGCGCATCGTACAAGTCAAAAACCAGAATAGTTAACAAAAGCTGATCGGTTGTGCTCTCGGTCGGATCGAGCATTGCTTTTCGCGTTGCAGCGATGGCTTCAGTGAAAAGGGTCCTCGGCAAACGTGTATCGCACCCTTTAAAACACCACATCATTGCAATATTGACTGCGACAGCAGCAGTTGCGGTGCGAAGTGGCATATCAGCTGCAGATTCAAGATACATCGGTTGCCAGGCTGAATGGAATCCATTGTGCGTTTGTGGCTCATTCATACTCCCGCCATAGTGACGGAAAAAGAAGCCTACTGCAGCCATCTGGGGATCTGTTTTCAACGAGCCGGGGACCATTGTTACCAAACGACCAAAATCCTCGGGAATTTCTGAGCTGCGAGAAGGCTCCTCTGAGTCTGACTCCTGAGAACTGGTGATTGAAGGCGCTCGTGATGGTTCTGCCGATGCTGGGATAGACGATACTGGGGCCGATGAGTAGACAATCCATTGAAGGGGTCCCCTGCTGGATGTTGCGATTGCAGCGTTGGTCGAGGAGGAGGAGGCGATTTCTGTCGAACCTTCGCTTAGTGGGCTGCTTGATCTGGAGGAAACTTTTCCTGCATTCTTCTGCTTCTCAACGCGCCGCACGACGACACTATTTTGAGATCGATGCGCACCATCGAAAACATCGGCATACCCTGGACAAGGATGTTTGCGCCGAACACAATTATTGCAAGCAGGCCGAGTCTGGTCACACTGGGAAATTATCAGTGATAGAACAAATTGATGGAGATATGAAAACAAACAAACCTTAACTCGACGATTGCGACAAGCCCTGCAGCCCCCGCTAGGACCGTTGTAAACCATTTTTTCTGAAGTGATGTCGAGCGGGTTTGGCGATAGAGTCCAGGCCTGCCCGAATGTTATATATCTGCGCCTATCACAAGCGCTAGTATATCCATT
>Ga0105239_10003425_pt1 | contig 19445 bp, 13 predicted proteins | sample KBSC44metaG_FD_92761 | JGI IMG/M metagenome (GOLD analysis project Ga0105239, IMG submission 92761) | Corn rhizosphere microbial communities from Kellogg Biological Station, Michigan, USA - KBS C4-4 metaG | ecosystem: Host-associated > Plants > Roots > Rhizosphere > Soil | place: Michigan, USA...
AGGGCGCCTGCAAGCTGGCGGCTGATCGATAAGCCAAGTCCTGTACCTCCGTATTTCCGTTTGGTAGATCCGTCAGCCTGCTGAAATGCTTCGAAGATGACGTGTTGCTTGCTTTCAGGGATGCCAATGCCGGTGTCTGACACACTAAATACGACTATTTCCTGTAAGTGACGCAACTGTTCATTTCTGACTGATATATCAGGCGGTTGCACGGCTATTGTGAGTTCAACTTTTCCATTTTTATTGGTAAACTTAAAGGCATTGGCGAGCAGGTTCTTTAAGATTTGTTCCAGCCGCTGTTTGTCGCTGAACAGCGGCGAATGGAATTGTTCTTTATTATAATTAATATTGAATTCAATATCCCGGCTGCGCGCTACTTCATTAAACAGTTGCTTCATGTTTTCAACGAGCTTGTCGATAGACAATTCCTCAATTTCTATTTCAACTTTACCGGCTTCAACTTTTGACAGATCGAGAATTTCGTTAATCAGGTTAAGGAGATCGTTGCCGGAATTGTAAATATTCTTTGCAAATTCAATATCCTTTTCCGTTAATGATTTGCTTTTATTTTCAGATAACAATTGCGCGAGTATCAATATGCTGTTGAGCGGGGTGCGCAATTCGTGCGACATATTGGCGAGAAATTCAGATTTATATTTACTGTTGGCTTCGAGTTCACTAGCTTTGTTTTCTACTTCCATCTTTGTTATTTCGAGCTTTTCCTTCTGTTCTTCCAGCAGTCCGGCTTTTTCCTCAAGCTCTTCATTAGTTTGCTGTAGTTCTTCCTGCTGGGCTTTTAATTCAGCTTCTGATCTTTCGAGCAATTGTGTTTTCTCCTGCAGCTCCTCGTTTGTTTGTTTCAGTTCTTCCTGCTGGGCTGCCAGTTCTTCACTCTGGCGTTGTGTTTCTTCCAGCAGCTCTTTCAGTTGCATTCTCGATTGCGACGAATTAAAAGCAATACCTATATTGCCTGACACTGCATTTAATAATTGCATTTGAAGGTCGCTGAGTTCCTGCACGGTTCCTATTTCGATAATGCCTTTCACGATATTATCGAACAGGAAAGGATATACCAATATGTGCCTGGGAGCAATTTCCCCAAGACCGGAATTAATTTTTACATAATCATCAGGCACATTACTAAATATAATAGGTTTTTTTTCGAGCGCTGCCTGACCTACCAGCCCCTGTCCTTTTTGAACTATACTAACATTTCCTTTGCGCTGGTGAAAGGCATAGCTGGCAGCGAGGTTAAAATGTCCGTTGTCAGCAACATATATTGCTCCCAGTTGCGCATTCAGATAAGAAGTAAGCTGAGAAATTATATCCTGGGCGAGTTCAGGTATATCTTTTTCGCCCCGCATTTTATCGTTCAACTCACTCACACCTGTTAGTACCCAGGTGCGGTCTTTATTTTCGCGCGACAACTGCAGCAGGTTATTCTTCATGTTAAGAAGCGCCATGCCCAGTACATCGGCATTGCTTCGTATTCTTATTTCGGGTGAATAATCACCTTTGCTAATGGATTCGGCAATTAATACATATTCTTTTGAAACCTGTATAAGCTGATTAAAGGAAACAGCCAGGTTGCCGATCTCATCTTTTGAATTAATTGGAATATTAATGTTTATTTCACCCTGCGCAATACGCTCGGCCGCATTTTTTATTGAACCAATAGAATTACCAATGGCACGAATGATATAAAACAGCAGTAGAATAATGACCAATATTACTACGCCAACAATAACCGTGCTTCGAATGAAGGAGTTTGTAAGAGATGCCTGTTTTTGTTCGGCCATTTGACGACTGGAAAAAGTAGACAGATCTTCCATGTCCTTCAGGTCATCGAGGTAAGCATTCATTTCTGCTTTCCATGTGTCTTTTGAAATACGCAGTACGTAGGCCGGGTTATAATAGATTGAATCGATCAGTCTTTTCGAGTATTGTACTGCGGGGTCGCGCATTTTTTTATTGTAGGTATTCAGCAGATCGCCGGTGGCATTATGGCTAAAGCGCTCCAGATTATTTTCATACTTCCCTTTCAGGGAGGCAAATTCACCAAAATGATATGCCTGAAATCCTTTATTGATAGTGGCAACATGTATATGCAGACGCACCAGGCTGAGGTAACATTTTCCGTATAGCAAAAGCAAATGGGCTTCGAGCAGATTTCTTATTTCAGGGTCCTGGGCGTCGCGGTAGGTTTCGTTAACCTTACCAATAAGCAGGTTATTAATATCAGAATAAGCATCGGCTATGCTGTATAAACTTCTTTCTGAAGAATTAACAGCTTCGCGCATACGGGGAAGGCTGTCTAAAAAAGTAAAGGTGTTTTTTCGATTTTGTTCTTTCAGCAATAATTCCAGATCGGAAATTGCTCTGTCTGTTTGCATTCGCGCTGAAAACAGCTCATTTTTGTCTTCTGCGCCACCTGTAGCCATATAGCTGACGGAATAACTTCTTTCGGCCTGGATGGCATGTACAATACTGCCTGTTTTTTCTATTTCCAGCACGTCGCTATACACTTGTTCGGTGTTATTGCGACGTGATATTTTATCCCGTATATCTGCCGACAGAAAGTACAACAGGGCAATAAGGGGTATAAGGGAGATGAGAAACAGTTTGTTCCTGATAGACAGGTTTCGGATAAATTTCATAGCAACAAATAGATTAATCAGCCTTACCGATGGCATTGCTGTAATAATTAATCGCTACGAACAGACCTCATCCCGAATCAATTTACCAGGCTGTAAATTGCGGTAAACCAAAAACCTGATACCAAAATTTAATCAGGAAATTTAAATGCAACTATCAGAGCCATTACAGGAATGGAGTTACAATCCTTTAAAGCGTTGGGCTGCTTGAAATTACGAAAATTATATTAACATATTCAATAATTAACCAGGATTTTAAGCGATTTGTGCGATTTATAGGATTCATCTACTTCGCCATCATAGTCTGAACCAGGATTTTAAACGATTTGTGCGATTTACAGGATTCATCTACTTCGCCATCATAGTCTGAACCAGGATTTTAAGCGATTTGTGCGATTTACAGGATTCATCTACTTCGCCGGTTCTTACAATATCATTTATCAAATACTGTAAGGAGTGGCAACCTTTATTACATGCAGGCGTATTCATATATAACAAGCCATCCTACACTCCTTAAAAATTCCCCCTGCCCTGAGTAACCCGGCCATATTCATCACCTGCTAAAACCTTTTTAGTATGAAGCTAACATTGCACAAAGCGTATCGACTGGATCTGGCAGTTGCAGCCACTCTTTTTCTGCTTTTTGTATCTCCCGGTTGCCAGAAAGTGGGAGACGTTATTCATTCCCTCGAAAACAAAAATCCTCAGGTACTTAAAGATTTTAAACAGGTTAACCTTGTAGCGAACAATGATGAATACAGTGCGGCGCACATCGATCCGCATTTGCTAAATGCCTGGGGGCTTACATTTAGCAGCGGAGGTATTGCCTGGATTTCGGCAAACGCAGGCCATGTGTCAACTGTTTACGACAGCGCCGGAAATATGCTTGCTGCCCGACCTGAAGTGGCCATTCCTTCACCGACAGGACCGACAGGCGGTCAGCCAACAGGTACGGTTGTCAACAGCGATCCTTCTACAACCGATTTTAAATTATCTAATGGATCGCCGGCCCGGTTCTTTTTTGTAGGTGTGGATGGTATCGTTTCGGGCTGGAATGGTGCGGCAGGCAATAACGCGCTTGTAATAGCGAACAATGCTGGCAGCGTTTACACTGGCCTTACCATGGCAAAAAACAGTGCAGGCGAATACCATCTGTATGCTGCTAATTTTTCTAAAGCAAGAATTGATGTATGGAACAAAGATTGGACAATGGTTAATTTACCATTTAAAGATCCTGACCTGCCTAAGGGCTATGCTCCTTTTAATATTCAACTGGTGGGCGATTTATTGTATGTGATGTATGCACAGGTTGGCCCCGATGGAGATGAAGTACATGGACCGGGCCTGGGTTTTGTTGATATCTACAGCGCCAACGGCAATTTGGAAAAAAGGTTTGCTTCAAGGGGACAGCTAAATGCACCCTGGGGCGTAGCGTGGGCGCCAGCCTCATTTTTTGATGGAGACAAAAATCCGCAGGCAGCCATATTGGTTGGCAATTTTGGAGATGGCCATATCAATGCCTATACTACAGACGGCGCATCTCTGGGTCAACTGAGAATGCATGGGCAACCACTTGTTATCGATGGTTTGTGGGCACTTTCATTTGCCCCATCCACGGCGCCTATCAATCCTAATAAATTATTCTTTACAGCAGGCCCGGATGACGAAAAAGATGGTTTGTTCGGGTATATCAGCAAGTAATAAGTAATAAGTCGTAGGTAATAAGTTGTAAAACAATGTTGCTGCTATACGAAGTCTGTGACTTCGTATAGCTTATGTTTCTCAACTTATTACTTACTACTTACAACCAAAAAGTCTTCCCGGTGCGGGGAAAACACATCTATGAGCATGCCGGCTTCGAGGCATACACAACCATGAATAATGCCGGGTGGAACATAATAACCATCTCCTTTACGAATGATGCGTTTTTCGTTGCCAATGGTCATTTCGAAAACGCCACTGTCAACATATGTTGCCTGTGAATGAGGATGCTGGTGTAATGCTCCTACACCACCCTTTTCAAATTTTGCTTTTACGAGCATAACACGATCGTCGTACCCGAAGATCTGCCGTTGAATGCCCTTGTCTACATCTTCCCACGGAATTTCCTGTTCAAACTGAAATGCAGCGCTTTGTATCATGAGTGTTGTTTGGTGCAAGATAGACATTAAGGGTGAGCCACCCTTGATCTTCAGTGTGATGCACTCCAGACAGTAAAGGGTGACTGATTCTCCTCAAAACTTGCTAAAATAGCTTAAAGAATTAGCTACCTGTGGCATGTTATTTTTCGGAAGATATGACTAAATTAACCCCGAAAAGTATACACCCGTTTATGGAATCTGTGAACATTAAAACACTGGCCCAGATTCTTGACTTATCGATTGCTACCGTATCTAAAGCCCTGCGTGATAGTTATGACATAAGTAAAGAAACCAAGCAAAAAGTTGTTGCACTCGCCAACGAGTTAAATTATCAGCCAAACCCACACGCAAGTTTTTTACGAAAACACAACAGTAAAACTATTGCGGTAATCATTCCTGAAATTGCCAATAATTATTTTACCCTCGCGATTAATGGTATTGAGTCTATTGTGCATGAAAAGGGTTATCACGTAATGATCTATTTAACGCACGAAGACTATGAAAGAGAAGTTGCCTTTACCCGGCATTTGCATTCGGGTCGTGCCGATGGTGTGCTGATCTCTGTTTCAAGTACCACCTGCGATTATAAACACCTGCACGAACTGCAGGAAAAAGGTTTACCGATTGTTTTCTTCGATCGCGTTTGCGAAGGCTTCAATACGGTTAAAGTAACAACCGACGACTATGAAAGTGGTTACATGGCTACGAAACACCTGATTGATCAGGGTTGCCAAAAAATTGCTCACCTCGCTATTTCAAAAAATCTTTCGATTGGCGGCAAAAGATCCAAAGGATATTTTCAGGCTTTGCAGGACCACAATCTACCGCTTGATGAATCGCTGCTGGTCGAGTGCGTTAACGACAATATTCGTGATGCAGTATCGATTAATAAACTTCTTGCTGAAAAGAAACCCGATGGTGTTTTTGCAGCGGTTGAACGCTATGCCATATTAACCTATGAGCAGTGTGCAACATTGCAACTGCGCATTCCGCAGGATGTAAAGATCATCAGTTTCTCGAATCTGCAAACAGCCTCTTTATTAAACCCCTCCATGTCTACGATTACGCAACCGGCATTTGCGATTGGCCGCGAAGCAGCCAATATGTTGCTAAAGGCGCTGGAGAAGAAGAGCTTTAGTTTAAAAAATGAAAATATTATATTGCAGTCGGCATTAACTGAAAGGGCCTCTACAGCAAAAAGCGCCTGAGCTTTCTCTTACTATTCTCTCATATGACTAATGTATGGTTTCATATGACTTTCATAGGGATTCCATATGGATGGCATACTTAAACCATACTTAAACCATAACTGAACCATAGCTGAGGTATGACGGAGGTATGGCTGAGGCATACTGTTGCCATACATAACTCATACATAAACTATACATAAACCATACATGCCGGGTCCGGGTACTTCCCAATTAAATTTAAACGGTAATAAAAGTTCCTGCGGGCGGCAACCCGGTGGCGAAAAAACGATGCGGTGTCTTTTTCACGTACTCATTCTCCTGATGAGTTCCACGGGGGTAATGATGGGTTCAGTAGCGGTAATGGTTTCTTCACCGTCCCTCTTTAATATTTTGAGCAATTCGGTTACAATTACTTTTCCTATTGTGGCCGGAAATTGTTCTACGGTAGTAATGGAGGGCGACACAATAGAGGACCGCGGATCATTTGAATATCCTACTATACGTAAATCGCCCGGAACGGCAATACCGGTTTCTTTGGCGTAATCTAATACAGCGAGTGCGCTTACATCATTGGCTGCCATGATGGCATCGGGATATGGCGGCTTTGCAAACAGGCGATGCATGGCTTTTCGGGCATTTTCAGCCGTTAGTTCATGGTAAAAGATCCAGTCTTTGTTCACGGACACGCCGTGCTGCATCAATGCTTTTTCAAAACCGGCATAGCGGTCGATATAAATATTACAGGTTAAAGGACCTGATATATAAGCAATCCGTTTACACCCGAGTTGAATTAAATGAGAGGCTGCCAGGTAACCGCCGCGAAAGTCATCGCCTTTTACAATACAGGCCCGGTATGGCTCTACAGGCACACGGTCATAAAATACTACGGGTATATTGTTTTCGGTTAATACATCAAAATGGCTAAAGTCGGTTGTAAATAAGGTACAGGCCGCAATTACCGCATCAACGCGGGATGCATATAACGTGCGGGCGAGATCTTTTTCAATTTCAAGGGAATCGTTCGACTGGCAAATGATAAGGTTATATCCATGGGCATGCAACCCGTTTTGCACAGTGGTAGTTACTTCGGTATGCATGAACATCGAAATACGCGGAACTATTAGTCCTACAGTATGCGTTTTGTTGGTGCGCAGTCCTGAAGCCATAACATTGCGGGTATAGCCTGTTTTTTCAACAAATGCCATTACCTTGTTACGGGTTGACTCGTGTACATGCGGATGGTTGTTGAGCACACGCGAAATAGTAGCAGGCGATAATCGCAAAGCCCGCGCAAGCTCCTGAATAGAATTTTTTTTCGGTTGTTTCGGGTTCTTCATGTTGGCTGTATAAAGCAATCGTTGGTATGAAAAAATTTCTGTGTGCTGAAATCGTTTCCAGAGAGCCTGCCAAAAAGTAAAGGAAAATGAGTTATTATTGAAGCCGGGGCATCGAACAACGGAATCTTGTGCGTGATGAATAAGGAATATGGCATAAGCAATCTGTTTACTGGTTCCTGAGCAATCTGTATACACAAACCTGATAAAAAAAGCTGGAATCGTTTTCAGAAAACGCCTATTTATTTACTGAAACGTTTTCGTGAAAAACATGCAGGTAATTAATACATATAGTCCGGACAGGCCAACCGGGCAGGTACCTTTATCGTCTTAACTACAATTAATCTGCTATATGAAAAAAACAACGCTCATCTTAGTGGCGCTTTTTGGGTGCCTGATCATTTCCGCACAGCAGAACCTGCTGAGTGGTAAGTACACGGCGGCCAATCTTAAGGAGATTTTAATTCCATTGCCCAAGTGGACGCCCTTCCCCAGAATCGACGATCGCAATGGCTGGGCAAAAGCCAATCAGCCCATGATGCAGGCCATCCTTAAACAGGCCGAAGGCTATATCGATTACAAATGGCCTTCTATTCCGGCCACTTTATCGCTTTTAATAGAGCGTACCGGCAACAGAAGCGAATACGAAAGAGTGAGTTTTGAAAAGCGTGAGGTTTTGGGCACTTTGCTGCTGGCCGAAGTATACGAGAACAAAGGGCGGTTTATTGATCCCATTATTAATGGCGTATGGAACATTTGTGAGGAATCGTGGTGGGGCGCGCCGGCCCATCTGCCGCATAATAAAGAATACTCGGGATTGATGGATGTTACGCAGCCATTTGTGGAGTTGTTCAGTGCAGAAACGGCTACCTATCTGTCATGGGTAGATTATTTTCTGGGAGAAAAGCTGGATGCTGTATCGCCCCAGATCAGAAAGCGGATTTATTATGAAGTGAATCACCGCATTTTTGAACCGCTGATGACGAAACCGCATGGCTGGATGACGTCGAGCGCGAGTGGCCGCCCACCAAATAACTGGAATCCCTGGATCTGCTCGAACTGGCTGAATGCTGCCCTGCTGCTGGAAAAAGATGAAACAAAACGAACCAATATGGTGGCTAAACTGCTTACCGTGCTGGACAATTTTGTAAACCCCTACCCTGAGGACGGAGGTTGTGATGAAGGTCCGGGATACTGGGGCGCTGCCGCGGCTTCTTTATACGATAATGTTTCCATGCTGAACCTGGCAACGAACAATGCATTTCGTTATGTATTCGATAACGAAAAAATAAAGAACATGGGCCGTTTTATTTACCGGGCGCAGATCAGTCCGGTTTACTTTATTGATTTTGCAGACGCCGATCCGCAACCCGGCATGTCTGGCAATATGATCTATCGCTTTGGAAAAGACATTCATGATACGAGCATGATGCAATTCGGGGCATATTATCGCAAACCCGCGAGTGGCCGGATAAGCACCTCCCATTATTTCAGACTTCTGTTTGCTTTGTTTTTACAGGATGAATTTGACCAATCACCCCAAAGCCTTCCTCTGCCTGCCGATGTATGGTTCCCCGGCATACAGGTAATGATAGCCCGCGATAAAGAAGGCAGTACGGATGGTTTTTTTGTGGCCGCTCAGGGTGGACATAATGCTGAAAGCCATAACCACAACGACGTGGGCAATTACGTTGTATACTATAATGGTTCACCGGTAATTATTGATGTTGGCAGGGGCACCTACACCCGCAAAACATTTAGCGATAAGCGTTATGACATATGGTTTAATTGTTCCGAATATCATAATACCCCTACGATTAACAACACGAACCAGTTACCCGGCGCTAATTTTAAAGCATCGAATGTTGCTTATAACAAAGGCAAAAACTTTGCTGAACTGTCGCTGAATATAGCGACGGCCTATCCTGAAAAGGCAGATGCGAACAGCTGGCAACGCAGCATACGACTGAACAGAGGAAAGAATGTTGTGGTAAAAGATGTGCTGTCGCTTAAAAAGGCAGGCCAGTTAACGGAACATCTGATGACCTGCTACCCCGCTGAAGTGACAAAACCGGGCGAACTGGTTATCCATTATAAACCGAAAGATGGTGAAGCAAAGGATTTTGTTATTCAATACAATGCTAAACAAATGCAGCCGACGGTAGAAAAGGTGGCGTTAACGGCTATGGAAGATAAAGGCATTATGGAAAAATGGGGCGATAATATCTATCGCATCAATTTTGAGGTAACTGCACCGAAAGCCAATGACAATATACAGTTTGTAATAGCACCGAGATAGTAAGTTAGAAATTAGAAGTCAGAAGCCGGAGATCGGATCTCCGGCTTCTGACTTTTGCTTTTATATCTTATTTTTATCCCGTGTTCAAACAACTGGCAAAATACAGGTATGTAATAATATATGGCGGATCAATGGCCATATTGCTGTTTGTTTTGAAATGGCTGGAACTGCGTTTTGTTATTATAGATCATGCGCAGGAAATGTACATTGGCGCTATCGCCGTTATTTTTACCGGTTTGGGAATATGGCTTGCACTGAAATTAACCAAACCAAAGGTGCATACAATAATAGTGGAAAAAGAAGTTTTTAAACCTGCCGGTAATGGCGCCTTTAGGGTAAACGAACACGAACTGACCAAAACAGGTTTAAGCGCCCGCGAACTGGAAGTATTGCAGTTGATTGCCGAAGGATTGAGCAATCAGGAAATTGCCGCCCGGCTATTTGTTTCGTTAAATACCATCAAAACACATTCATCCCGCATTTTTGAGAAGCTGGATGTAAAGCGACGCACGCAGGCCATAGAAAAAGCCAAAAGGCTGAATCTCATACCATAAGGCAACTCACTCTTTAGTATAAAATACAGGCTTCACCCCAAAATCACCCGAAAGTATGAAGGGAATCCTGCTCTTACTCCTCATTTTTGTTGCGTATCTTAAATGCTATACACATGAAAAAAACAGTCATTGTATTCGGATTGATATCCGGTTTAATTATTTCAGCCCTGCTGACTATTACCACCACTTGCTATTCGAGTAACCATTTTGAAGGTAGTGAAGTTTTAGGCTACGCCGGAATGCTGGTAGCCTTCTCATTCATATTTGTGGGAATAAAAAGTTACCGGGATAAATATAATGGCGGAGTTATAAGCTTCGGAAAAGCAACCCTGACAGGCCTGTATATTACGCTGATTGGTTCTACGATGTATGTACTGGCATGGCTGATCATATTCTATAATTTTATGCCGGATTTTGTTGAGAAGTATTCAGCCTATATGATCAACCAGGCAAAAGCATCGGGCCTTACGCAAACTGAACTGGATAAAAAAGTTGCCCAGATGAACTCTCTTAAGGAAATGTATAAAAGTACGGTGTTTGTTATACTGATGACCTACGTTGAAATTCTTCCTGTAGGAGTGATCGTTACTTTGATCAGCGCATTGATATTGAAAAGAAAAGCAAGACCGGTAGCTTGAGTGCAGGTTTCAGGTTACAAGTTACAAGGTGTGTAACTTGTAACCTGAAACTATGTACTGCTATCACTCCGCGTATCGCTTCATACTTAGCACAGCACTTTTGGATGTGTTATTTACTGAATTGACGTAGATATAAGCCTTGTATTTATGATCGGCTGTTTCTACCCATACAGCAGCATCCTGTTTTAAATTGATTGCATAGTTGGGTGCATTTGACAGATCGAGTTGCTGAAAATCGGGATCGTCTACATAAATACCGTATTGCAACTGGGCGAGGTTATAATCCTGCAGGTTAAATTCTCTGCGTTCCCAGGTACTTCTGTTAACACCGGCGGGTAATTTTATACCGGGCAGGTATGAAGTATCTGCCGCCGGAGACACGAGTGCATGATTAAAAGCGCTGGTAGAATAATTGCGGTACAGGTACACGAGATCAATACTTCCTGCGTGAGCGGCGGCATCGGCTGCATTGTATGCTGTCATGTCGGCAATTGATATATATGCCAGGTTATTGTCAGAGACAGCGATGTTGCGTTTGAGGTCCATTTTGGAAATATTGTAGGGACCCATTTTGTATGTTACGGTTTCGCCATCGCTGCTTTCTGCAGAAAAAGTAAAGGAAACAGTTTGACCTCGGGCAGCTTCGGGTACTACATAATAATAGCGAAGTGTAGCAGCCATTGTATCTCTGTTAAATGTAACTGTTGTTACGTTTTTAGTTGTAACAGAGGGGTTACCTACTGAAATGCCTATATCTGTTCCGGTGTTATCTGTGTAATACGATTTATTTTCCATCCAGGTACCGGGGCCTCCGTCGATAGATGCTTCTACATGTGCAGCTGTGAGTTTGCCTTTTTCAGGAACGATAGCCATAGCATAAGCAAATTCAATGATCTGCCCTACAATATTAGGTCCCTGTGTTCTTTTGATACAATCGTTTTGCAGTACGTCTTTTGGTGTGGGGATGGAATACTCGTTTTTCTTACAACCTACCATTACAGGTAGCAATGCCATCAGCACCAGGGCGCACTTTGTATATATTGATTGATATTGCATCACACTTCTTTTATTTTTTAAAATAATACTGTTTGATCGTGAATCGTGAATCGGCAGTCGGCAGTCGGCAATTTTTTGATTCACGATTGACGATTCATGATTGCCCGTTATCGAGGCTGTACGGTGATTATAACCTGATACGTTTTCTGAATTTGCCTGTTACCGGAAATAACAGTCCATTGTTTTGGATTGGTAAGATCAGAAAAATCTGTCCAGCCGGTAATTTTTGGGTCGAGTTTGCAATCTGTAGCAAGCGTAAACTGCGGATAAAGGTTCTTTAGATCGGTACCGAATTGCACTGTTGCATTAACCGTTAGTGCTGTGGTATCAATAACAGGCGATTTGGTTAATACGCTTACGTAATCTGCACCCAGCAACTCGAAGTTACTCACATAACATTCAGCACGGGTCGTAATCAGCAAACCATCACCATCTATAGGCTTACTTTTATGACAGGCGGTGAATGCGGCTATCAGCAGCAACATTACACCGGTTATCATCAAATATTTTTTCATTGTAACAGCTTTTATTCTTATCAGTTATTTTATTCGTGAATCGGCAGTCCTTTCGTGAATCGGCAGTCGGCAATCGGCAATACTCTTCGATTAAAAACTGCCGATTGACGATTCACGATTGCCGTCGTTATTGCCACGGTGTATTTTGTGTAAGGTTGGGATTGCGGTCACGCTCACTTTGCGGGATCTTAAAAATATAGTCCTGTTGGTATTCCCTGAAAGAAGTATTCTGAAAATAGCGTGATTGTTGTGTACCCCAGGTATCAATTCTCCATACACCTGCACTACCGGGAGGGCCCCATACACGTTCAATAGCTCTCCAGCGGCGCAGGTCGAAAGAACGCTGACCTTCACCTATTAGTTCAACAATGCGCTCCTGTTCAATAGCGCTGAAGAATGCTGCATAGCTACCTGTTTTACTGGCAGCAAGTGGTGGCAGGTTACCGCGATGTCTTACTTTATTCACCAGGGCAATGGCATCGACTTGTGGACCGCTTACTTCATTGGTAGCCTCGGCATACATCAGGTATACATCGGCCAGCCTTATTACGGGCCAGGCGTAATCACCATCGCTACGTCCCTGACCTGCATAGTTTCGAACGAACTTGCGGAATACATAACCGGAGTTACATCCATCTGTGTTGTAAGTGATATAGCTTTTACCGCCGAGCGTTATGTTAGAACCCCAGGTTTTATAAATGAAGGGCACCATACCGGTCGATTGCAATGAAATCATTCCGAGGCTCATTTCATAATCCCATTGAATGGTAGATTTCATACGGTAATCGCGGTTGGCATAACTGGCAGGATTAACGGCTGAATTAACGCGTGTTCTGGCATCGGCTACGGTAGTGGGATTTAAAGGTACCAGGGGTGGCGCAAAGTCGCCTGTAGTAAGCAGCTGGTATCTGTCGGCAATTTCATAACGCGGCGTTACCCAGCATTGTGATCCTTCATGTGAACGGCCGGCAAAATCGCGCATGAGTTCTTCACCCTGACCGGTATTTGTACCACCATGTGTGAACACCAGAATGTTTTCGGGATCGCCATTTGCTTTGGGTGTAAACAGATAATAATAGTTAGGAAGTATATCGGCTTTGCCCAGCGTATCGATGCTGCCGGGATCGCCGCCTTTGTATAATTGTAAACCGTAATCGTTGATGACACTTTTAAAATCGGCAGCTGCGTCGGCAAAGGCAGCCTGCGCTTCGCTGGTGCTTTGCGTAAAGCCTGCGAGTTCGGGCCAGCCATTCTTTTTCCATGATCCCCAATACAATTGCAATTTACCGCGTAAAGCGAGGGCGGCAGGCTTTGCAGCTCTTCCAAAGTTTGGCGGCGTAGCAGGCAGAGTATTTAAAGCATAGGTAAAGTCGGCCATAATAGAATCCTTTACCTGGCCAATGGGTGTGCGTGCCAGATTGGCTACCGCGTCATTTGCATCCTGCACATCGGGACTAACAGCATGACTGATATATTGTACATCGCCCCACATGGTGATGAGCCGGAAATAGGCAAGCCCTCTTAACATTCTGGCTTCGCCAATAATCGCCTGCAGGTTGGTTACGGATGTAGGTGCGGCCGTTTGCAACATGTTTGTTACATTATCTATAACATAGTTGGCATTGTTAACAGCGCCGTAGAGGTATCTAAACATTTTGTCGAAACTGGCGCCATAACCCGTGGGATTGAAGTTGCCGTTGTTATAGGCATCACCCAGCCGAAGGTTGCCACTTGTGGTACTGTTGGTACCGCTACGATCTCTGAAATATTCGCCTTGTCCGTCGAAATAATAATCCCGGTCAAAGCAAGGGCGTATGGATGCGTAAAGACCCAGCAGTGCATAAGTGGCATCGGCCTCGGTTTTCCAATATTGCGTTATTTGAATTTCTGTTGTAGGGTCCTGATTAAGCAGATCCTTTCTGCAGGAACTTTCAAAAACCAGGCAACCTGCTAAAACAGCTATAGTGAGAATGGTTGTTGTTCGTTTCATTTTTTTCATAACAGCAGCGGTTTTAAAGCCCCAATTGAATAGACAAAGAATAGGATTTTACAAGCGGGTATAAGTCGTTATTGTTTCCTGATTTTTCAGGATCAAGTCCACGATAGGAAGTAATAGTGCCAATGTTTTCGGCAGAGCCGGCGATACGTAAATTGTAAACGCCTATTTTGCTGAGTAACTTCCGTGGTACAGTATATCCTACCTGGATATTTTTTAAACGGATATAGCTCATATCGTCGAGCCAGAAGGTTGACATACCGGCGCCGGTCGCTCCGGTTGCCTGGTTATTACCGCTTCCGCCCAAACGGGGCCATGAGCCATTTCGGTTATCCCACGACCAGGGGTTATACCAGTGCGCCCAGGTAGAAGCATAGCGTGCTGTGCTGAAGTTTGTGTTGTTGAAAGCGTTCAGCCAGAAATCTTTGCGGCCATATGTGCCCTGCACCATGAAAGCCACGTCGAATCCTTTCCATGAAGCATAACCGGTTAAAGACAGATAGGTGCTTGGCCGGTCGCGGGTGAAGTTGCTATAGGCGCGCATGTCGTTGGCATCGATACGGCCATCGCCATTGATATCTTTTCGAAGAATATCTCCCGGCTGTGCGCCCTGTGGCGTGGCCTTATATACATCTTCCCAGGTTTGTGCAATGCCGATGGCTTCATAGGCATACACAAAGTTGTATGGCATGTCGATAAAAATATTGGCTCCTGAGCTTGTAGAACCACGGCCAATATATTCATTCCACTTTTCAAGGCGTGTTTTGTTATACGAACCATTGAGGGTTATGGCATAGTTTACGGTGTGTATATTGTCTTTCCAGGTAATATTTGCTTCTACACCGCGGTTACGCAGGTTACCTATGTTCTTACGGGGTGCAGCATATGCACCGGAAAGCACCAATGACAAATCGCTTGGACGCAACATACCAGTGGTAAGGCGGTCGTAATAGTCAAATTCAGTGATCAACCTGTTGTTGAGGAAGGTGAGTTCAAGACCTGTATTAAACACATTGGTGTGCTCCCACGACAAATCTGTATTATACAGCTTACTGTTTACAAAACCGCGGGTAACGTTGCCATCGATCATATAGAGGTTAGTGCCGAGGGTATGTTGTTGTTCATATCTTCCTACCCCGCTGTTGTTACCCAAACCACCGTACGATACACGCAGTTTACCGTTATTTAAGAACCCATCGGTATACTTGCTGATGAATTTTTCTTCAGTAAAACGCCAGCCCAGGGCTACAGATGGGAAAAAGCCAAACCGGTGACCCGGCAGGAATTTTGAAGAACCATCTACACGAAAGTTTCCTTCGAGCAGGTACTTATTGAAGGCGGTGTAATTTACACGGCCGATATACGAACGAAGTCCTTCAGTACCGGAGTTACCACCGGCTGATTGAATACCGGTGAGCGCTGCATCAATTTCTGAAAGGCCGGGGAATAACCGGTCGTTGCGCGACCCGCTTTGTGAGCGATCGTACCAATATTCTTCGCTGTATACAAACAGGGCGCTTATATCGTGATTGGCGGCAATGAGCGTATGATAATTCAACCGGGCGTTCATCATGGTTTTATACCCGGTGAGGGTAGTATTGCTAACGCCGGCATTGGTGCCTACATATACGCGGCTACCATAAGTGCCGGTTTGAAAATTGAATGCCTGGTTGGGTGTACTGGCGTTCCAGTTAAACTGGTTATAATAATTGAGTGAATAATCAACTGTTCCGGTAAGCCCTTTGAACGGCGTCCAGTCGTAATACATGGTAGCATTGGCTTCCTGACGCGTTTGGTGGTTAAGGCTGTTAATGTATTGCGTGTATGGGTTATATGCCTGAGGGTCTTCGCCATAAGCCATTACACCGCCATACATTCCGGTAGCAGGATCATAGGGAAGAATACCGGCAATGGCGTACTGCATATCGGTTCCGGCTGTATTGGTGGACGATGAATCGGTAAAGCCCTGTTCGAGTGCGTAGGTGAAGTTCGACCAGTTGCCGTTAAACTTCACACCCGTATTCATATTATTCTTGATTTTGTAATCAAAATTGAAGCGGGCATTGTATTGGTTGTAATCGTTATTGATCTGTAATCCTTTTTCAGTACGCACGCCTACCGAAGCAAAGAAATTCGATTTGTCGTTTCCACCTGAAGCGCTGACATTATAATTTTGAAAAGCGCCATCACGCATAATAATGCTCCACCAGTCGGTATTAGGAAAATGGTAAGGATCTATCATACCCATAGCCATCCACTGGTCGATGGTACCATTTTTAAATGTTTGGCTGGCGGCAGCGGTAGTGGTAGCTGCGCGGCGTTGTTCCAATGTTAAAGCACGTGGATAATCGGCCATGAAGTCGAAGGCTTTCACGGGTTTTTCCAGCGCCATATTGGAATTGAAATTGATGGATGTTCTTTTGGCGCCTTTACCTGTTCGGGTGGTAATAAGAATAACGCCATTGGCGGCTCTTGATCCGTATACTGATGCAGAAGTGGCATCTTTTAAAACCGAAATGGTTTCAATGTCGTTTACGTTAACGCGGTTAATGTCTACATCGGGCATACCGTCTACTACTATCAGCGGGCTGCTGTTATTTACGGTACCGAGGCCACGGATCAGCAGGGTGGCGTTATTTCGACCGGCCATACCTGATGACTGTGTAGCTGCAAGGCCTGGCACCAATCCACTTAGGCCTGACGACACATTAGGCAATGCCCTTGTAGTAAGTTTTTCATCTACATTCACGGTACCTACCGCACCTACCAGGTTTACTTTCTTTTGCTTTCCATAACCAACAACTACTACGGCGGTAAGGGAAGAAATTTTTTTTTTCGATCCTACATTGTAGTCGTTGCGCTCATCAACTTTAAGTTCTACTGTTTCAAAGGTGGCAGAAGAAAAAATAAGGGTGGCCCCTACTTCTGCCCTGATGGTAAACCGGCCTTTTTCATTGGTTTTTGTTCCTTCCTTACTGTTCTTAACTGAAACAGTAACATCGGGCACGGGGGCATTGGCATCATCGGTGACCGTACCTGAAATCGTTTTCAGTTGCGCCAGAGAAAATAAAGGGGATAAAAATAATAGGAGAAGCAGTCCGAATATAGGCAAAGGAATTTTCGCCCGCGAACAGGGTGTTACTGGCATAAGCAATCAATTTTGAAGTTGAATATAACTGGTTCAAACTTGGCAAAAAAAGCTGAAAACGATTTCAGAAACGGACAATTTATTTACTGAAACGTTTAAGTAAGCAATCTGCCATTGGGTAAACCAGAAAGGCAAAACGATCCTATTGATCGATATCTTTCGTTGATTTAAAGACAAAAAATGCCGTGCCAGCCTATCCGTTTCTGAAATAAGCACCAGGAGACAGGAAAACTTCATACTTGCCGCCCGCCGCCTCTTACTTCCCGCTAAAGGCAGTAACTTACACAAGGAACGGTACCAGAATTCAAAAAGGCTCTATATGCTAAAAGTACTTGCGTTACAAATAGCTGATAGTATTGACATTAAACAATTTAAGGTTGTTTTTAAAGCGGAGATAGTACATGAGGACTCAGATGAATTGTTTTACCGCGTTGTATGGCAAACCCAGAAGTTTGTATATATTTTTAAATACGGTATCGTTTCCTTTTTGGGTTATAATGAAGTGGAGATCATGGCATTTATGCAGGCCATCACTCCCTACTGCAAAAATCCCTTCGATCAGCACATCAGCGATGAATTTGACATCGACGTAAATGCTCACCGTAATAAGTTCGGATATAATAAAATTGAAATAGAAAAAGCCGATACTGAAAGCCTTCGCCTGATCATGCTGCATGTTTCACAGTCAGTGGCGCTGGACCATTTCAGCCAGCAAACCAACCTGCTGCTTGAAGAAACCACCCGCCATACACAACGGCTGGAAAAAAAAGGGCGGCTCAATTTATCGGGCCCTAATCTGAAAAAATATATCGGCCGTACCCTCAACCTGAAAAACCGCATCGAGGCTAACCTGTATATCTTTGATTCACCAGAAGAAACATGGGAAGATGAAAATCTGAACCGGCTGGACATTGGTCTGAAAAAAACTTTCGACCTGCAGGCCCGGTTCAGAACTATCCGTGAAGGATTGGAAATAGTTAAAGAAAACCTCGACTTATTTAAAGACCTGCTTCAATACAGGAACAGCATCGTATTGGAATGGATTGTTATCATTCTAATACTGGTAGAGGTGTTAAATGTGTTTTTTGAAAAACTTTTTAAGTGACATTAGTTGAAAAGTTGATAGGTTGATAAGTTAACACGTTAACTCATCAACCTATCAACTTATTAACCTATCAACGTATTAACTTATCAACTTTTCAACCTGCCTCACTTTCGTGCCGTTGACCTTTTCCTTTATGGCTTTACCGTTGACTTTTGTTTTGGCCGCCTTACCGTTTACTTTGGCCGCCTTACCGTTTACTTTGGCAGCCTTTCCGTTTACTTTGGTCGCCTTGCCATTCAATTCTGACTTTGACACTTTACCGTTCAGTTGTTGCTTTTTGGCCTTTTCATCAAGGCGAATATTATAGCGTATTACCTGCCAGTATTCTTTACCATAGCTTACAAAGATCTCTGAGTTGGCGGGAATGTCTCGCGATGCCTCAATGAATACCCTTACACCTTCTTCTACATACTCAGCATTGTTCTTTATATGCTGTTCCCTGTTCAACCCTGTTGCGTCATTGGCATAGCGGGCCAGGGCTTTCTTGTCGTTGAGCGCATCTATTACATGGCTGCGTTTTACATAGTAGATATAGGGATTTTCATCTTCCTCAGCCTGCACTTCTTTCCATGTTCTTGTTTTGCCTTTGTACTCGACAATGCGGGTTCCTTTCGGGATGAATTTCCGGGTAAATAATCCTTTTCCTGCGCCGGTTAGGGTGGATTTCTTCACGAACAACTGTTTCTCCAGGAGTGACATTAATAAAAAAATAAGTTGTTTAAAAAAGAAGCGTTTACAAATCAGATTTCAACAGGCCATTAACCGTACCATGTGTGACTATGTATAGCAGTACGATAATATTCCGTTCGTCAATA
>Ga0105239_10003426_pt1 | contig 19426 bp, 16 predicted proteins | sample KBSC44metaG_FD_92761 | JGI IMG/M metagenome (GOLD analysis project Ga0105239, IMG submission 92761) | Corn rhizosphere microbial communities from Kellogg Biological Station, Michigan, USA - KBS C4-4 metaG | ecosystem: Host-associated > Plants > Roots > Rhizosphere > Soil | place: Michigan, USA...
ACCAGCATGGGCAACACGCAGACCACTACCGCGCCCCAGCCAATGGCCGCGCCAATTCCGAACTCGCCGGCCCATCCTGCGCGCAGAGGCAGACCCTGTGCCGAAATCGAGCGTGGCTGCCGATCGAACAGCGCCCCGAACGCCGCGTATCCCAAAATCAGCAGCGTCGCAAATAGCAACTGCTCGACCAGGGGCTGCCAGGCGTCCTTCTGAATCGCGATTGCCGCGTTATGCGCGAAGGCGCGCACGATGAAGTAGTAGAGAACAGCCGCGATAAATTCGAGATAGGCGCGCAGCTTTCCCGTGCGCTGAATCGCGCTCATCGCTGTCCCCGAATATCGAATACATGACAGGATTTCATCTGCGGTGCGCGACCTGCTCCGGTGCCCAGTCGGCTATACCTGGTCTTCTGTGTAACACTGCGCGATCTTGCGGAACTTTTCCTGGCGCGCAGCTACCATCGCATCCACCGACATCTTCTTGAGCTCGTCCAGATGCCGCTTGATCGCGCTGCCAACGATGCCTGCGCCCGCGGGATGATCGGCATGCGCGCCGCCCGGCGGCTCGCTGATGATCTCGTCGACGCAGCCGAGCGCCTCAACTTCCGGCGCCGAGATTCGCATCGCTTCCGCAGCCTGCTGCTTGTGCGCCGCGTCGCGCCACATGATGGCTGCACACGACTCCGGCGTGATGACGAAATAGAGTGCGTTCTCCAGGATCAAGACGCGATCGCTCACCGCGAGTGCCAGAGCACCGCCAGATCCGCCTTCGCCGCTGATGATCGAAATTGTCGGCACGCGCAGCCGCGACATCTCGCGAATGTTCCGCGCAATCGCCTCCGCCTGGCCGCGCTCTTCGGCGCCAAGTCCAGGATAGGCACCGGGAAGATCGATGAGGCTGACAACGGGGCGCCCGAACTTCTCGGCGATCTTCATGCAGCGGAGGGCCTTCCTGTAGCCTTCGGGATTGGGCATGCCGAAGTTGCGCTTTACCCGCTCCTTAGTTGTCCCACCTTTGCGATTTCCGATGACCAGCACTTCGTCATCGCCGAGGCGGGCCATGCCGCACGCCACCGCCGCATCGTCGCCAAATGCGCGATCCCCGTGAATCTCGCTGAAATCCGTAAAGATCCGCTCGATAAAGTCCATCGGGTAAGGCCGCTGGGGGTGGCGTGCCCTCTCAATTCTCTGCCACGCCGGCGAAACCGGCGGGTTGCTAGGTGAACCTGCGTGTTCAGTCATCGGAAGATAGCAGTTCCGGGAACATCTTGCACCTCCTGCTCCTCTACTGCTCTTTTGATTCTAAGGGTTGCAGGCAGGGTGATACAAACTCACCGTCCTAGAACCCAGCCGGCCTGTCTCCCGCTACGCCAAAAGCGCGTTCCATCGCTATCCCCACTTGGCATAGAGTTCCTTCGTCGAAAAGCCGCCCAATCAGGGTTACGCCGTGCGGGACGCGGCGTGGAGGCGAAAACTTTGGCAGCGGATGCTTGGGATCGGGGGCCCAGTCGCTGCGGGCCTCAGCAACCTCGACGAATCCGGCGCGCAACGTTAGCGACGGATGCCCGGTGTTATTGCTGATCACCAGCATCTCATCGCGGAGGGACGGCACCAGCAGCAAGTCCACCTGCGAGAAAATGCGCGCCATCTCCTGCGCGACCTTCCGCCGCATGCGGTCTGCCTGAACGAAGTCGACCGCGGACAAGAAACGCGATTGCCGAAAGGTATTCGGCCACGCATCCGGGACCTGCGCCCGAAGCTCCGCTTCCCTGTGGCTCAGCGTCAGCTCTTCAAAGGCCGCAGCGCTCTCCGCAAACAGAATCAGATTGAGCGAATCGTAGGGCCAGTCGGGAAGCGAGACCTCGACCAGTTGCATGCCGAGCTTGCGTGCGGTCTCGAGCGCGGCGCGATCTATATCCGTGGCGGGGGCTTCCTTCATCCACGCCGGGAAATAGCCAACCCGCAGGCCGGCGACTTTGGCGCCGGCATCGAAATTGAGAGCAACCTGCTTGCCGGCGACGTCGCCCTCATCCGCACCTGAAATTGCATTCAGCACCAGCACCGTGTCTTCCACGTACCTCGCCATTGGACCGAGCTTATCGAGCGACCAGCACAGCGTCATCGCGCCTGTTCGCGCGACGCGCCCATATGTCGGCCGAAGACCCGTCACGCCGCAACGCATCGAAGGGCTAACGATGCTTCCGCCTGTCTCGCTCCCGATCGCAAATCCGACGAGCCCCGCGGCAGTCGCCGCACCCGGTCCTGCGCTCGAACCCGACGCGCCCTCTTCGAGCACCCACGGATTCATCGTCTGGCCGCCAAACCAGATGTCGTTTAGCGCGAGCGCGCCCAGGCTCAGCTTAGCTACCAGCACCGCGCCTGCCTCATTCAAACGCCGTGCAACGTAGCTGTCTTTTTCGGGAACTCGATTGCGATATGGCTCGGCGCCATACGTAGTCGGAATTCCAGCAGTGTCGAGAAGGTCCTTCGCGCCCCATGGAATGCCATGCAGGGGGCCGCGATACTTCCCTGCTGCAATCTCTTTGTCCGCTTGCCGCGCCTGTTCGAGAGCGTGATCCCTGGTCAGCGTGATCACGCAGCGCAGCTTGGGATCGAAGCGCTGCAGCCGGTCAAGATAGATCTGCGTCAGCCGTTCTGATGTGATCTGCTTGCGCTCGATCCACCGAGACAACTGAGCCACGGAGGCAAAGGCGATGTCTTCGTCCTTTTGCGGGAGAGGCAAGTTCGCATCGCGGCTGCGAACAAACTTGTCGCCAGAGACGGCTCGTGAGACTTCAGGCAGCATAGGATTCCATACGGTCGCCGGAGCCACGCTCGACTCAAGCGGCATCTTTCGAGGGCCGGTTCTGCGCTCGTAAAGCGGAGCCATAGCACGCTGCCAGTTGCCGGCGGCCTGCGCACGGTCGGCGTCGCTCATCTCGATCTGCACCAGCTTCCCGGCCTCGGTAAAGGTTTCCGCGCTCACCGCAGGACCCACCGGAGGAGCCGTGCCAAACGCAGGGGGAGCTCCCGGAGTCTGCTGATTCTGCGCCTGGGCTGGCTGATTCTGCCCTGGCGTTTGTTCCGCGTCCATAGGCAGCGCCGCGGCCACCGCACCCATTGTCCCCATCGCAATAAACTGCCGCCTCGAACTTGTCATACCTACCTTTGTAAATCTCCATGCGGCAGGCAGGACAGAAAATAGATGTTGGGGGAGTTCTTGCGCAGTGCGTCGGTGTGCCGCCTGGTTTAGTGAACAATCGGTAACTGACCGGTGGGCGACTAACCGCCAATAATCCGCAGAATGATGCGATGATCAAAAAGCGAAATAGCACATGAGGGCGAATAGTGATCGATTGGAGAGCGCTTGATAAGCAGGTCGGCGGATGCTGGGGAACCGAACCAGGAAGGCGAGTGCTGGAGCTTATAGTCGGTGAAGAGAACATTCGAAGTGCTGTTGATCACTGGATCGCGTTTGAACCCGGCTATGGTGCCGCTGAACAAGTTCTTCTTATCATGCGGCCAAGTGTCGCAATGGAATACTGCTATCGAATATTCAAGAACGAGCCAAACACCGAACGAGCAGATCGCGCAATATTCCTTCTGTCCGAGATGGCCGATTCGCGGTTCATGCAATGGGCCCGTGAACTCATGGACAACAAAAGAACGCGCTGGAATACGCTGGTCGCACTCGAACAGGTACTTGAGGGTGCGTTGGGCGATGAAGGAATTGCTTTGGCGAAGGAGCTATTGGCAGAAGCAGAGGCTGATCCAAATGAAACATTGCGAGAGAGGGCGATAGCAATCCACAAACGACTCACGGCGAACCCGTACCTGAAGCATTTGGAGCTGTGAGAATGCGTTCTGAGCGAGTGGCCGCTCAACCGGAAGTTATGCGAATTTTGCGAACGAAATTTGAAAAGCAACTGCGGATCCTTCGACTCACCACCCCCGAACTGATGAAAACGTTCGGGGCCCCGTTCGCTCAGGATGACAGACATCCTGGAGGAGTCGGTCGGAACATCGTGATCGCGCAACTTATTCCGGTCTCTCTTGCTCGGGAGACTTACAGAAGCAACTGCGGGTCCTTCGACTCACCGCCCCCAAAGCTCTGCTCCAAAGGGCAAATCGCTCTTTGGGGACCCCTGAACTGCACTTGGGGCCCCGTTCGCTCAGGATGGCAGCCAGCCTGGAGGATTTGGTCTGATTCGCGCTAACTCGGACGTTATTCCGTCTTTCTCTTACTCGGGAAACTTATCAGAAATAACTGCAGATCCTTCGACTGACCATGCCCGAGCTACGCTCCATAAGCAAAGATCGCTATTCATGGACCCCATTGAAGAAAACGTTCGGGACACCGTTCGATCAGGATGACAGGCGTTTCGAGGCGTTCTTGCTGTATCACCGCCAAACGAGAAGACCCTGCAAGGGCCAAGATTTGGACTACGTGCGAGCGGGCGGCGATCCAACGGACTTGATGGATGATGACGAGTCAAGCGAATTCATTCAACCACCTCCATTGAAACGCGCGGCGCAGAACTGTCACTACCTGATTCGAGGGCAACAATCATGGGCTTCGCAGGTACGGGCAGCAACAACAGCATTCTGGTCAACGGTTGCAAGAATCTCGAAAACCTTTCCGTAACCCTGCAGGTCACGCAGGATCTGATCACCATCGGCGACAAGGGATTCTCACTGCAGTTGAATTCCTATCCGCAACCAACAGCCACCACGCCGAATTCAACTCCAGGCACTACCTTCCCGGGCAAACCTGTCGGCCAGCTGAACTGGTTTCAATACCTCATCATCGTTGCGAACCACAGCGTCAGCTTCGAAATTCAATACTGGGCCAGCGCGAAGTCATTCCAGACAGGCGGCCCGGGCGGAAACCCTCCCGAAATTCGGTGGCCACCGGGTTACACGCCGAACCCCGCTGATACGAGCCCATGGCTTCCAGTCTTTCCCCACGCGGCTATAAGTGGCAGTGTCCTCGGCTCCCTTTCGTCCAACAAGGTGCCAGCGGGCTCGCAGCTCAAAATCCAGCTTGCTACCGACGCAGCCGGAAACGTGACTGGCGCCACTTTCAGCATCACCGACCCACATGGCAAGGTTCACTCCACCAGCACACAGCCGTGGCAGAACTACGCTGGTCAGTCTGAACCGCCAAACTACGCTCTCTTTCCCATCTACGGCTTTCAGGCCGACCTCGTCTCTGCTCCCGGCCTGGACTGCACGTTCACCTCAGGCGAAGGCACCCTGACCTATTCGGTATCGTCGGGCGCCCTTTCCGTTCAAACCGCGAACACTTGCGGCGGTTCGCAACCCGGCACAGCGGAACAATCCAATGCTGTCTATGGTCAGGTGATGCCCGCCTCAGGCGCCGCCGTCAGCCAGAGCGTATCGGTTCCGCAACTTCTCTCCTATGGAGACTCTGGGGGACCCGGCAATGTATCAAGCCCGGTCGGCGTCGGCTTTGGCGGATGGCCAGACTTCAAACTCCTTTTCGCAGGTGAAGACGTCACAGGCCAGGGCCGCATCTACGCGGTCAACGATCAGGGCCAACTGCTCTCGTACGGAGATGCCGGCACCGTGGGCAACGTGTCATCTCCAGTCGTCGTTGGCTTCGGCGGATGGCTGCAGTTCAAGTTTCTCTTCGCGGGCTGGAACGAAGGCGGACAGGGCCGCATCTACGCCGTCAACGATCAGGGTCAGCTTCTCTCTTATGGAGACGCCGCAACTCCGGGCAACGTCTCGGCTCCGGTGATCGTCGGCTTCGGCGGCTGGTCGCAGTTCAAGTTCCTCTTCGGGGGCAGAAACGCAGCCGGACAGAGCCGCATCTACGCGGTCAACGACCAGGGGCAGCTGCTGTCGTATGGAGACGCGGGAACTCCCGGCAACGTCTCGGCTCCCGTCACCGTGGGATTTGGTGGATGGTTGCAGTTCAAGTTCCTTTTCGGCGGCAAAGACGGACTCGGACGAGACCGCATCTACGCAGTTAATGAACAAGGCCAACTGCTCTCGTACGGAGATGATGGGAACCCGGGCAATGTGTCCGCTCCGGATACGGTTGGCTTCGGAGGGTGGAAGGATTTCAAGTTCCTCTTCGCCGGCAGAAATGCGGCAGGACAGAATCGCATCTACGCCGTCCGCGCCTGACTATTCACACGATTCTGTCGACTGTAAGAACATGTGGGGGGCCCATTCGAAAGAAGCCGGGCCCTCACACATCAAATGCCGAGGTTTTCTATTGCTTGGGAAACCTATCAGAAGCAACTGCGGATCCTTCGACTCATCACCCCCGAACTGATAAAAACGTTCGGGGCCCCGTTCGCTCGGGATGACAGACATCCGGGAGTCTTAGTGCCAGTCTTAGGGAAATTTTTCCGGTTGTTGTCAGTTCGCTTCCGTAGCTTAAAACCGATACTCGCCGACGTTTGCTTTATCGATGGCGATCCAACCGGAACCTGCCAGCGCGTGCGGAGTGCCTGGAATTCGTTTGAGGCTTCTGTAGCCCGGCAGACCTAGATCTGTTCCTGGCCCAATTTTCTCTCCCTTGATCAGCATCAGCGCCAGCTTGTCCTGTGCCTCGCCCGCTGTCACGGGATCCCAAAGGAAGATCTTGTCCACCGCGCCATCTTTCAGAAAGTCTCCGGCAACGGAAGGCAGGCTGGTTCCCATCACGCAGGTGGTGTTCTGCCGTCCCGCCTCGCGCACCGCACGACCGATACCTGCAATGTCTACCACCGAACTTCCTTCAAATCCCTTGAGTGCGGGATATTTCGCGAGCAGCTTCTTCGCCTGCTGATACGCGGTTTCGAGATGCTCGCCACTTTCAATGGGCTCACCGATGCGTTTGATCGCGGGATACTTCTGCTTCGCGCGCTCGAGTGCGGCTCCAACCCACCGCACGTGACTGCGAGCGGTGGTGTGACCGACAAAAGCGACGTAGTCGCCTTTCCCGCCCATGCACGATGCAAGCTCGTCCATCAAATGCGCGCCGTAGGCGAGATTGTCGAACGCCTCGATATCAACATCCGTGTTGATCTGATTGCCGGCTTCGTGCGTCACCACCTTGATGCCGGTAGCCCGCGCCTTCTTCAAAACCGCTTCCAGCGACTCGGGGGAGTTGGGGACGACGGTGATCGCATCGGGCTTCTCGTCAATCAGCTTGCGGATGATCTCGGCCTGTTTCTGGGGATCGGCATCCGCAGCGCCGGTCATCGTGGCGTTCACGCCGTTGTCAGAACCAAACTTCTTGATCCCGACTTCCATTCGCTCGAACCAGGCTATGCCGGTCCGTTTCACTACGGTGACGATTCTGATCTTGCCGTTTTTCGTCGGCGCATCAGCGCGGGATGTGTACACGCCAAGAGCAGATGTAATCCCGACTGCCAATGCCAAACCAGTACGCACAATGGGGCTTGTGTTCTTCATCAAAACCTCACACGTTCAGTAGGTTGTCCCGATATCAACTCACTGAACTTTCTATCCGATGATAGCGGTGAAAAACGCAGAGTGACCTTTTTATCTCGAAACGTGCGGCACACGCCCTGATGCGATTTGGCACGAGGGCCGGCCAGAAATGCGACCATAGATCTATGCTCGAATTCCGCTGCAAGGCCATCTTATTCGACATGGACGGCACACTCGTTGACTCAACTCAGGTCGTCGAACGTGCATGGGAACTTTGGGCGGCGCGCCACAACCTGCCTCTGACCGATATTCTGTCCTACTCTCATGGCCGCCCCACCATCTCCACACTTGAGCATTTCCGTCCAGGGCAGGATCATGCTTACGACCTCGAAGACCATGGTCGCTTCGAAGATACCGTTACCGAGGGTATTGTCGCAGTTCCCGGAGCCGCGGAGATCCTCAACGTGATGCAGACACAGAATCACCCGTGGGCTCTCGTCACCTCTGCATGGAGGAAACTTGCCGAGACCCGGGTGCTGGCCGCGCGCCTGCCGCTGCCCACCATCATTGTTCCGATCGACGAAATCGATAAAGGAAAGCCCGATCCTGAGGGCTTTCTGCAGGCCGCAGAGCAGTTAGGAGTGGCACCGCAGGACTGTCTCGTCTTTGAGGACACACGCCCCGGAATCGAAGCCGGTTTGCGGGCCGGCATGCAAGTCATCGGGCTGCTCACAACCTGCCCGCCGGACCAGTTGCAGCATGAACCCCTGATCAGAGATTTCAGCGAAATCAAGATTGATGCCGATAACGACCAGATGATCGTGCGTCTATTGCACACAGAGATATGAGGTATTCGAGGCCGAACTTCATCGACGAAAACGGCGTTTGACTCTTGGCATGACCGCAGCCGATCGGAACAGATTCAATGCGATTGCTTCTTTAACGAGCTCGTTACGAATGGGTGTCCGCGAAAGCGGTCGAGCATCAGCGCAACTTTGATTTAGGAGTTGGCTTTCTGATTCCCAAGTCGGCTACCCGCTCTTTCCGGTTCTGGCTATGCGCACGCCAGAAATTCGCCGCACTAATCGGTCCGAGATCCGGCTTTCGCGAAGGGTCTTCCTTGCTGAAGATATGCGCATAAAGCATTGGTCCCAGCAGCAGGGCTACGGCCGATTCGATATCGAGATCTGCTGGAAGCTGGCCGCGCGAGATGCCGCGACGGAGAATTTTCTTAATGCATTGGCGCGGGGGTTCGGTGACACGATGACGCCACTCGCGACCGAACTCGGGGTGAAAGGCTGAGTACGCGATCAAGGACGGCGTCAAGCGGTTGCGAACGGCATCGCACTTGTCGGGTGGTTTGCGAGTGAGAACGGTTGTAAGGTCGCGCTGGATATCGCCGGTGTCGACGTCTTCAGGCTCGCGATCGAGCCCATGAACCATCAGCATCGCTTCAAGAAGCAGAGCCTCCTTGTCCTTCCAATGGTTGTAGATCGTCGCCTTACTGACGCCGGATGCCTGGGATATCGCGTCCATGCTGGTTGTCTCAATGCCGCGCTCAGCAAATAGCTCGAGCGCGGCGTTGAGAACCTTTTCGTGTGCTTCCGTACTTCGTGGTCGAACCATACTTATGCTTCAATCTTAGAGAATCGCCATGCCCCGAGTATCAAAAGGATCGTGCCGACACCAATCAGTACCGAGAGATCGATGCCGATCCCAAACGCCGGTCGGAACGTCGCGGCGCTGAGCAGCACCGATCGCATCCCATCGATTCCGTAAGACAGCGGATCGAGTGCCGTAATGAAGCCCAGTATCTTGCCCTGATTGGTCAGCGGAAACATCGCGCCAGAGAGGAAGTAGATGGGCAACACCAGGAAATTCATGATGAGCTGAAATCCCTGCATGTCTTGCAAGCTGGAGCCGAAGATGACTCCCAGCGCCGCAAAAAGCATGGCAATCAATACCATGAAGCCGACTGCCACGGGGATCGCCACCCAGCTTGCGGGCCGAAATCCGGAGATGAGGCAGATTGTAAGAACCAGCAGTCCTTGAATCACCGCAACTGTGCAGCCGCCCAGCGTTCGGCCGATCATGATCTGAATGCGCGGCACAGGGGCTACCAGCGTCTCTTTCAGAAAACCGAACTGCCGATCCCAGAGAAGGCCAAGTCCGGAGAAGATCGACGAGAACAGCACTGACATTCCGATCACACCCGGAGCGATGAACTGGAAATAGCTGCCGTAGCCGGCACGCTTGAACACGGGATTGAGCCCGAAGCCAAGTACGAGCAGATAGAGCATGGGCTGTCCAAGGGAAGCAATGATCTGCGCCCGCGATCGCGTGTACCGCTTGAGTTCGCGCAGCCAGAGAATATAGATCGCACTCATCCGCTACCTCCTTTGCTGTTGCCACATCTTGGCGAACTGCCGCATCTGGTCCGCTGACCCGGCGCTTTCGTCCCGGATCGTCGACCCCGTGAGCTTGAGAAAGGCGTCTTCGAGCGAAGCCGTTTCAGTTTGATTCTTGATCTCGGCCGGCGTTCCCTGCTTTACCAGCTTTCCGTGATCGATGATGCCAACACGATGGGCCACGCGATCCGCCTCGTCCATGTAGTGCGTCGTCAACATCACCGTGACATTTTCTGTTTCGTTAACGCGCTTTACGTGGCTCCACAACTGATTGCGGCTCTGGGGATCGAGACCCAAGGTTGGCTCGTCAAGAAAAAGGATCTTCGGTGTGTGCAGAAATCCACGCGCTATTTCGAGCCGCCGCTTCATTCCGCCGGAGAATTTCTTTACTTGATCGTCACGCCGGTCCCAGAGTTCAAACAGCTTAAGGAGCTCCTCGGAACGCTGTCGGCGTATCTTGTGCTGCACGTGGTACAGCACGCCATGGATCTCCATGTTCTCCCATGCCGTGAGATCGCCGTCGAGACTCGGATCCTGAAACACGATTCCGAAGCGTTGGCGTACCTGGTTTTGATGAGTCTTCGGGTCAAGCCCATCGAGTTGAATGGAGCCGCTGGTGGGATGGAGCAGCGTGGTCAGCATTTTGATGGTTGTTGTTTTCCCCGCCCCGTTTGGGCCTAGGAATGCGAAGATCTCGCCCGCTTCAACTTGAAATGACACGTCGTCGACAGCGGTGAACGAGCCAAAAGTTTTGACGAGATTCTGAACCCTGATCATGCGGAATGACCTCCGGGGCCTGAAGCGATGCACGGATCGAACCGGATCGCGCCCCGAAGAGCAATACTGAACGGTTCAGTTCAGTTTGTCAAGCAATGCTATTCCGTGATCCACGAGCTCGTCGACGACGACGACCACGTATGCTCACTTGCTACCGCTGAATACCGCGCCGATGAAGGCCAAAACGATAGGCGACGCCGCAGGAGATCACGGGGTACGTCTTCAGAAGATCAAGATGACTTTTATAGCCATCAAACTGTGCTCGTACGTCATTGATCAACTGAGGGTTCTTCGCTGCACCTGTGCAGTTTTGACCTTCGGCGTCACATATCTGACCGTATATGTAGCCGGGTTTGACGCTGGGCGACCCCATCAAGGCGACCCCTAATTCGATAGGGAAACTCCAGTGTCCACCTTTGTTTTCGCGGACCATGTTGCCCCATCCGGTGCTAATGGTCATAGCAACGGGACGGATTCTGACTCCCTCATAGGCATGTACCTGACCCTGGTCCTGAGGGCTGACACTTTGATCCCAAGGCTTATCCCGCGAGGCTGAGTAGTAAGTATGACCATTTACGACAAAGGCCCCTCCCTGCGGCGACGCCAGCGGGATGTCTCCTTCGGCAAACTGACGGTTATGTACGATCACCCCGGGGCTGAAGCGAAGCCCACGATTTGCGAATGGAAAGATATCTACCATCATTCCTGTCGAAACCAAGGTGACTCCCGCGTGCGTAGTGAACCCGTCACTTGAGACCCACTTCTTCCAAAGCAAGAGGCCGTAGTTGCCCCGCAGATTTATGTGAGGGCTCACATTAGTCGCCAACTGAAGCTGACCACCGAGTGTAGATGCAGATGCCATCGATGCTCCCAGGCTGAACGGTCTCTCACTTGTTCCCGCTGGCACGTGCATGGAGGAGACCACCGAACTGACATCTTCGAAGACGGCCGATTTCAAACCATAGTTCGTCAGGCTCTGACTTGCCGTCAAAATAGGATGCGCAAGTTGAAGAAGGAAGATCAGGAATATTGCAGTGGTCGATTTCATCTCGTTCCGTCCCCACGTCGGCCGCACTATTCACCTGTGCGAACTTCAGGCAAATCTGATTCAGGCACGAGTACAGAATCGACCTAACTGCGGTGGACCAGGGAGAATTCGCGAACAAAACCCGCGAACCGTTCCAAGCCAGTATGAACCCGGCTTTGATCTTCCCAAAACGGCATCAGGTAAATCTCTCAAATCACATGTTCGATATCAATCTGCTGGTATCAACCGATACTTCTCCATAAGCGGATATCACTCGCCCATCGTTACAGGCTGGCATCGTGTCGATTTGGAAGGACGCCCATGAAGACTACGACATTAGTTATGGTTCTCACGTTCCTTTTCTCCTCGGCGTTGCTTGCTGCTGAGACTCCCTCGGCCGGCTCGAGTTCGGTCACCGACCAAACATATTCTGGTGGGAACCTTTCGCGATCTGTCTTGATTTCTGGGCGAAGCAGCAGTGAACTGCATCCTTTCGGCTTCGGAGCGGGCACGGCTTCCGTATCTTCTCTCGGCGGACAGTTTCAGATCGAGACAACTCTCACGCCGCGCTTTGATCTGAGGAGCCAGTTCAGCGGACTGTACTGGAAGAAGTGGATTACATACGGCGGCTTCACAGCTCCGGCTAATGTAAACCTGCTTTCGCAGAGTTCTTTTGTCGATATCTACCTGATGCGCGGACGTGGATTTCGCTTAAGCCCGGGTTTCCTGATGCACACCCCAGCAATTGCAAGGGCGAATGTCCAACTCGGCCCGATGGCCAACGGAACGTTCACGTTGAACAACCACACTTACTATTCCGTCCTCACACCGAATCCTAATCCCAGTCCGTTTTCGCCAGCGCCTGGTCCTGAGCCACCCAGCGTCATCGAAGAGATTCGCCTGCGTAAGGCCGCATTTGCAGTGACCACAGGCTGGTCAAATGCTTTTGCACGGGGAAGAGCCAGCAATTGGGCATTCCCAATTGATTTTGGGGTTGCATTTCTTGGCTCGCCTTCGCTCAAACAAAAGGGGATTCAGGGACAGGTCTGTGACCTTCACTTTAAGAACTGCACCGACGCGGCAACGAACCCACAGTTTCGAACAGATCTTCAGGCACACTTCGCGCCATACGTTGATCGTCTGAGCTTTCTGAAGATTTACCCTTTCATTTCCTTTGGCGTGACTCGAAGGTTCGATCTGCACCCGTTGGAAGCACGACGCCATTAGCAATGGCTTGCATCGAGAATGGCAAGTCATCTTCTATCTGCGCGACGCCATTCTCCAGTTGCCAGTTTTGCGGCTTCGATCTCTCGCGAATCTCAGCCGGCCGAATGGTGAGCCTGCGAACTGTGTCGATGAACGGCCCGCGCCTCAAGGGATCTACACATGCATGTCAATTGGCATATTTCGCTGTTCAGCATCCTGGCTCTCATCGGTCCATGGCAGTCCGTTAGCGATTCGCAAAGCGCGGGACCTAAAGGGGAAGTTGACGTACAGCGAGGTTTTAAAAGAGCTGGAGAGAAAGTGCCGGAGGGTTTCGCCGATGCATTCAAATCAGCTACGAGTCGACCCGAATCATCTTCTGAGCGGACCGCACCATCCAACTCGCAATCCATATTCGATGCCGCACAGGACCGATTCAACCGGGTGAATGTCAATGTGGAGGTTTATGCAAATTCGGAAGACAGCGGATCATCCGCACCTGAGGCGATCCAAATCGGTGGAGAGGAGATGATTGCCGCAGCAGGTAGCTATGGCGACTTTATGCGTTACCTCCAGGTACTACCTGGTGTGGTGGCGTCTAGCGACACCAGCAATGAGTTTTTAGTTCGGGGCGGACACCCACTTGAGAATTTACTTGTGGTTGATGGATTTGAAGTACCAAGTCTTACTCACCTAGCCGAACTGGGATCGACCGGCGGTTTCGCTCCTATGATCGACACGGGTCTGGTGCAGGATCTCAAGCTGCGCACGGGAGGTTATGGGCCATGGTTCACGGGGCACCTTTCTTCCGTAACTGAGATCAGTCTCTTGAAACCACAGAAGGGGAGAAGCCATGTCGAGGCAGATTTTGGAATTCAGGGGATTGGAGGTCTGATTCAAAAAAGGCTCTGGTCTGGCGATCTGCTCGCCTCAGCTCACCGAGGTTTACTTGATGTGGTGACCAAAGATGCCGGACTTAATGGCGTTCCAACGTACACCAACGAAGTCATCCGGTACAGAGCGTCTAAACCTTCAGGCGATTCCCTCACCTTTTTTCACCTAGGCGGGTGGGATTCAATTGAGGTCACGCCTTGCGAATCGGACCAAGTGGAGACCAGTCAAATAAACTCGCAATACTTCGGCTGGAGGCAAACAACAGGTTTGCGATGGCAGAACATCTCGTCGCCGCGCAGCTTTCGTGTTTTTAGTCTCTCCGACTCTGACCAGGTGCAACATATTCACCAGCAGGACCAGTATGCGGATCCGCTTAAAGCTCACCATATGACTATTCCTTGTCCGATTCCCAAGGAATACACTCACACCACCCCTGTCTATAACGAGATCACGAACTCTGCCGTCAGCTCTGCGGGGTTTTCCTACGAATGGTCGAACGCAATGCTCACCTTATCGGTTGGAGCTACCGGACGGTTGCATCGCCCCCGCTTCGATGTCTCGCAGCCAATCGGAGTTTTTTCGCCCTATTCATCCGCGCCTGAACGCACGGATGCAACGACTTTTACAAGCCGCTTCGCATCGGGAGAGTCAGGTTCATTTGGCGACTTAACCTACAAGGGGTTCAAAAGACTGTCCGTAGGATTTGGATCCAGGTTACAGACGATCGCTTTCGGCGGACACACCAGTGTCAGCTTGCGGGCGAGCGCACAGTATGACATCGGGGAGAGCGCTTCTCTGAACGCAACTTTCGCAACCTATGCCCAGATGCCCCCATTTATCTATCTAACAAGCTTCAAAGAGAACCGAGCGCTGCTGCCAATGCGGGTTGAACACCGGCTTGTTGGGCTCACGATTGGGACTATTCCTCATTCCTCGATCCACATCGAAGCATATGACAAGCCGTATTCGGATATTCCGGCATCATCGGAGTTCGAGAGCGTAACGTTGCACAATTTGCCGAGCCAGATCACAGATGAGGTGGTTTGGCTGCGCATGAACAGTAATGGTTCAGGGCGCGCTTCCGGAATCGAGTTGTCGGACACTACACACTTTGGATCGAAGTTAGCCTTCAGAGGCTCACTGGCCTATTCCCGCGCCAAATTTGCTGGATTGGACCACATCTTCAGACCCAGCAATTTTGACTTCCCCTGGATATTTAACGTTCTTTCAAATAGTCGACTTGGGCGCGGGTATGGAGTGTCTCTCAGATACGGGTTTGCTAGCGGGCGGCCATTCACCCCCTACGATATGCCAGCTTCGCTAGGTCAAAATCGACCCATATTTGATTTGACACGCGTCAACTCGTCCCGTGCTCCGTACTATGCGAGGTTGGACGGCCAGTTGAATAAAGATGTGGAGATTCGAGGATCACGCCTGGAAATCTACGCTGGCGCAGATAATCTTCTGAATCGTGAAAACTTCCTTACGTATGCCTGGATGCCAATTTGCCAAGTTGGATATCCGCTCCGCTACCCGGTTAAGCAGCTTTCGCAGATGCCGATCTTTCCGAATTTTGGGGTTCGGCTGATCCTCAGGTAGTTAGATTCGAACTTGATGAAACTGTTCGTATCCGCCGAGATCGTATACCGGCAACCTTGGCCGACCGATCCATGCAGCACGCACCTTGAAGATGTGGAGGCGATCCTGGCGCGGCTGCGAGGTGCTTCTCTTTTCACTCTTCGCGCTATTTGTCCAGACTTGACTCAGCCATGTTCAGAAATACGCGTGTCATTGCATCCGTGCCGTCATCTGCACGCTGGATCAGCATGATGGAAATAAGGTGATTTGTTGGGTCGACCCAGCCTTGGGTTCCGAAGGCGCCGCCGTGTCCGTAGCTGCCGATGCTGTGACCGGCAAGTTCTCCCATCGGATCGGTGACGACCTCCCACGCGAGACCATAGTCTGAGCCACGCATCCAGCCCTTCCTGCGGATATCGGATGTGTGCGACTCAGTCATCAGGTGAACAGAGAACGGCGAGAGATAGCGCCGATTTTGGTAAACGCCCCCGCCGAGCATCATCTGGTAGAGGTGCAACAGGTCTTCGGCAGTTGAGTACAGCCCCCACCCCGGCGCGGAAAATACTGATCCGGAGCGGTGCTTTGCGGGGTCGCCACCGAGTATGGTCGCAGGCGCCCGCACCAGGCCCCCATCTTTGCCGACATAGACCATGGCGATTCGATCCACCTTGTCAGGTGGCGGAAAGAAGAACGAATCTTTCATCCCCAGCGGCTTCAAGATGCGATCGGCGATGAAGTCCTCATACTTTTGACCGGAACACACCTCAATGATACGTCCGAGGATTTCGATGCCGGCGCTCGAGTAGCTCCACGCGGTTCCCGGCTGGAACAGAAGGCGCTCTTTCGCGAGCTGGTGAACTACTTCGCCGAGAGGAACATTCATGTCGTGCTGATATTGGGCGATGGCGGCTGGCGCAGCATCTGTCATTCCAGCTGTGTGCGTCAGCAAGTCGCGAATCGTGATGGCGTGGTCGGGCACGCTCATGCGTGATCCGTCGGGGCCGTTGGTCGCAGCAACTTTGAGGTCCTTGTATTTGGGCAGGTAGAGTTCAACTGGATCGCGCAGCGAGAGCTTGCCCTCTTCGGCAAGCATCATGATTCCGATGGCCGTGACCGGCTTGGTCATCGACATGATCTGGAAGATTGTGTCTTTGCGCATCGGATGGTTGGCCTCGGTGTCAGCCATACCCTGTGCGTCGAATTCGAGTATGTCGTTGTCCCGCGCAACCAGCGTTACCACTCCGGCAACTGCCTTTTCATCGACGAAATGGCGCATGCGTTCTGGGATCTTCCCCGCGATGTCACGGTTGACTTCACGTGCGGGCTTCTGCTGAGCGACACACATGGCGCAAACGAAGAGCACCGCATGAATTGCGAAAAGGCAGCGTACCGACCTCATGAGTAGATTCCTCCGAACAAATCAGAAAGACCAATTGTATCTACTGAGTTTCGATCTGAACGCTGCCCATCTCGTACCAGCCATCGGGCTGGCGACCTTCGTTGGCAAGCTGAATCGCCGGCTTGTCAGTGCGAGGATCGAGCAATGCAATCCGCACAGTGTATTTTCCCGGCGTCAGATGCTCTGGAATGTATAGCGGTTCATCGACGACAGCATCACCAGGAAGCCATTCTCTCAACTTCGCCGGGACATGGATGATCGCGCTGCCCTCTGGCGACTTGAGTTCCAGAGCCAGCTGATAGTCCCGATATACTGGCGCGACGCCGTCGTTCAGCCACCACATGTGAAGGGGCATCATCGATCCAGGCTTGATTGACTTCGGGTATTCAAGCCGGCGCAGGATGAAGCGATATCCCATTTTGCGCTGAAACTCTTCAAACTTCTGCTTCCATTCGGCGGGGATAGGCGACGACTTCACGTTGAGCGTGGTGATGTGCCAGCGCAGTGCCTGGCTGAGGATGTAATCGACGTCGAAACCGTCTTTTTTCCAACTTGATGGGGTTCCGCAGGTCTCCAGCGACACAGCATGATGCTGCCAGACATTTTGAATGCCAGTGCGGACGATTTGCTGCGGGTAGACGTCCAGCATTTCCGGCTCGAAGTATTTGTTCTCCGATGCCATACGCATGTCGCCCAGGCAGTCGAGCCGCCATCCGGCACCCTGACTCGTTCCATAGGCGAGTGCCTCGGGCTCATCGAAGTTCATCAGCAATTCTGTGTGGGGAAACGCGGCAATCCAAATGTCGATGAGGGCTTTCTGGTTGGGGAACGGAGGCATGTACGGACTCCAGCCTTCTCCCCAGTAGCCCACCGAAGATATATCAACGCTGTCGAGCGCAGGATTGCCGTCGTATCGCTTCCCTGCCTCGGCCACGAGTTCGCCCCAGTACTTCAAATAAAGTGGGTCACTGAAGTCGGGCTGCCAGATCTTGCCGTCTTTGTCCTGGTCTTTGTTGGCGCGCTTCGCACCCGACTCTCTGTACCACTTGGGGAGCGGGTACTGATTTTTCTCGTCATAGGGCATGAGGCGAATTGCCAGCCTCTGCCCGTGTGCGCGCGCCTCAGCGATCGCGAGATCAACGATATCCCAACGAAACACTCCGCGCTCAGGCTCGATAGCTTCCCAGTACCAGCGGCAATAGGAGACCGTGGTATCGGGAAAGTCCGGCTTGGGATCAGCTTGAGGCAGCTTCGAGACCGGCCCGGCTTCGGACCATTTCAGCGGAGGGTTCAAGGCCTGCCCATTGAATCTCTGGAAGGTGGTGATGCCCATGCCCGGATTGATGAGCACGTCAGAGATCTCTTTTGGACGGACCACCGCGGTATCTCGCTGCGCGTAGACCGCCGGCAGGCCAGCCGCAACGACAAGAACACATATCCCGCTCAGCAGTCGCTCGAGATTATTTTTTCGCACGGGCTACCCTGCCCTCCATTCGCAAAATACCCGCCGACAGACCTTACACTTTGCGCAAAGAACTCTTGAGCATTGAATCCTGATCAGAATTTGTATTTTAGTCCGATCTGGACCTGGCGATTCGGAAGGCTCGTTGCTGTGATCACTCCGGTTGCTCCGGGACCGTCGTCAATGAACGCATCCGGCTGCGTGAAGTTGGGATGGTTGAACATGTTGAAGAATTCGCCGCGGAGTTCGAGATTCTGGTGCTCTGCGATCGAGAAGACCTTGCGCACGGAGCCATCGAAGGTGTTGATCCCTGGGCCTACTAGGATGTTGCGTCCGGCGTTTCCGTAGGTATAAGGATCGGGAAGCGTGAATGCGTCCGCGTCGAACCAGAGGTCAGGAGAACGTTTGTCACGCGGCAGATTTCCGTTGGCGATTCGATTCGGACGAACAAGACCTTGAGTGCCTGTGTTCGAGGGGTCGTAACCAAGCTGCGGGCTGAAGTAAAACCCGCTTGCCAGCGAATAGATGCCGCTGGCATGCCAGCCTCCGAGGACCAGGTCGCCGATCCTGCTCGAACTGAGATATCGGTTTCCTCTTCCAATCGGCAGAGCGTAGTCGAAGCTGCTGGCCCAACGCAGCCTTTGATCGAAATCCGCCGGTCCCTTTTCAGCACCCACGTTATAGCTGTTCTGCGGATACGGCTGCGCGCAGCAAATCTCAGGCTGATCGTTGAGGACTTTGCCCCATGTAAACGAACTGAGGAACGACAGGCTTTTCGAATACTGTTTTTGCGCTTTCAGTTGCGCCGAATGGTAGGTCGAGCTACCCCGATTCTGAATGGAAGAGAACGGTCCGAAGTTCGGATACGGGCGGCGTGACTGCACGTCGCCTGGGCCAGGGACGAGAACCTGGTTTTGGTCTGTCAAAGACTGCAAGTGAGTGCCCTTAGAGCCGGCGTAGGAGATCTCCACCGCAATTGAAGACGGAAGGCCTTGCTGAATAGCGAAGTTCCACTCCTGGTAGTAGGGAGTGCGAAGACGCCGGTCGACGCTGGTCACGGTAGGATCAAGCGCATCCGCTGCACTGAATGCGGGAAACCCGCCTGACACAGTGAGTGAGGGCGAGATTCCATCGCTTGTGAAGAACGACTGATAGTAGAACGGCGCGTTATAGGCAAGTTGCAGCGGGGCGGCGGTTCGAATTTCCTGGCCGCTGAAGAAGATTCCATAAGCGCTGCTGATCACCGTCTGCTTGTGAGCGCTCCAG
>Ga0105239_10003428_pt1 | contig 19422 bp, 16 predicted proteins | sample KBSC44metaG_FD_92761 | JGI IMG/M metagenome (GOLD analysis project Ga0105239, IMG submission 92761) | Corn rhizosphere microbial communities from Kellogg Biological Station, Michigan, USA - KBS C4-4 metaG | ecosystem: Host-associated > Plants > Roots > Rhizosphere > Soil | place: Michigan, USA...
GCCGCGGCACTGCAGGCGGCAGCCGGTTCGGGCGGCTTTGCCGCGGACTGCGCCAACATCGCGCTGGAGTCGGCCTTCGGCGCCGTGTGGTCGCGGCCGGGGCTGGATCGCAAGCAGCGCAGCCTGGTCACGCTCGGCGTCCTGATCGGCACCGGCAAGCCGAACGAACTGAAGAACCATGTCCGCGCCGGACTCAACAATGGATTGACGGTGACCGAACTGCAGGAAGTGCTGATCCAGTCGATCCCCTACTGCGGCTTCCCCTGCGTCGCCGAGGCGATCGAGGCGACGGTGGCGGTGCTGCGGGAGCGCGGGCTGATCGACGAGACGGTGAAGACGGCAAAGGACAGGGGGATGCTGTAGCTGCTCGGACGCTCAGATCACCCGCAGGATGATCTTGCCCCGCGCATGCCGTTCCTCGCTGCGCCGGTGCGCGTCCGCTGCCTCGGACAGCGGGTAGTCCCTGTCGATCACGACCGTGAGTTCATCCGCGTCGATCAGTCGGCCGATCTCCGCCAGCCGCTCGCCATCGGGCTGGACGCTGACCATCTCGGCGCGCACGCCGTGGCGCCGGGCGGTTTCGGCATCGGGCGGCGGCATGGCGATCGCGACCAGCACGCCGCCCGGGCGCAGCAGCGGCCAGGAGCGTTCACGCGTGCCGCCGCCGACAGTGTCCAGCACCACGTCGAGATCCTTCAGCCCGACCGCGAAATCGCGCTCGCGGTAGTCGATGACCTCGTTCGCTCCGAGCTGCCGCAGCAGGGCGTGGTTCGCGCTCGATGCCGTGGCGATCACCCGCGCCCCGGCGCGCCGCGCCAGCTGGATCGCAAAAAGGCCCACCCCGCCGGCGCCGGCATGGATGAGCACGGATTGGCCCTGGCGCAGCCCGGCCTCGTCGGACAGCGCCTTCCATGCTGTCAGCGCCGCGAGGGGTACACCGGCCGCTCGTTCGAACGGCAGCGTCGCCGGCGCCGGCGCCACCTCGCTGGCACGTACTGCGATGTACTCGGCATAGGCACCGTTGCGGCGCATGTCGCTCATCGCAAAGACCCGGTCGCCGGTCTTGAAACGCGTCACGCCCGAGCCGATGGATTCGACCGATCCGGCCACATCCCATCCGGGAATGAAAGGCAGGGGCAGCGGCACGAAGGCCCGGTAATCGCCGCGGCGAAACTGGGTGTCGGCGGGATTGACGCCGGCGCAGTGCACCTTGATCAGCAGATCATCCGCGCCGATCTCCGGCATCGGCACGTCCTCGAAGCGCAGCACGCCAGGGCGGCCGTAGTCGTGAAAGCGGATCGCCTTCATGATCCGGTCGCAGCGGCCGCTGCGGCCGCTTCGCCCATCACCTGGAACTGGGCGCTGGCCTGTGCGATCGGCTTTCCGTTGCACCAGACGTGACAGCTGGAGAAGACGACGCTGCGTCCGGAGCGCAGGATCTCCACCCGCGCCTCGACCCAGTCCCCCGGCGCGGCGTTGCCCATCATGCCGACCGAAAGGCTCGTCGTCAGCACTTTCAGCGGCGGACTGCGTGAGTGCTTGCTGGCCCAGGTGGCGGCGGTGTCGGCAAGGGTGCAAACCATGCCGCCGTACATCATCGGGCCGAGATTGCAGTGCTTCGTCTCGACCCGCAGGCCGACGATGCAGCCGCCTTCGGTCCGCTTGAGGTACATCGGCCCGAGCAGCTCGTGGAACGGACCGAAGGGCGGCATGCGCTCGAAGCCGGCGGGAATGGCGTTGTCCGAAGACGGCTGGGCTGGCATCGGGACGGTCACCGGTTGTTGAAGACCGGCGGCCGCTTCTCGAGGAAGGAGCGGCGCTTCTCCGCTGCGTCTTCGCTCGCCTGTGCCAGGAACACTGCCCGCGCCTCGATCTCGCAGGCGGCTTCGAGGCTGGCGACACCCTGGTTCAGCCACAGCGATTGTTTGGTCAGCCACACGCCCAGCGGCACGTTGGCGCAGATGGAAGCCGCCAAGGCCTGGGCCTCGGCCAACAATCGATCGTCGGGCACGGCGCGCAGTGCCAGGCCGATGCGTTCCGCTTCGTCGGCGAGGACCGGCCGGGCCGTCAGCAGGATCTCGGCAGCGCGCTGCGTGCCCACGGCGCGCGGCAGCATCCAGCTCATGCCGAGTTCATGGCCGGTGCCGGCGTTGTGGATAGCGTTGACGAACCTGGCCGAGTGCGCAGCGAGGCAGAGGTCGGCCGCGAGCGCGAAGGCGAGGCCCAGCCCTGCCGCCGCGCCGTTGACGGCCGCGATCACCGGCTGCGGGAGGGCACGCATCAGCAAGGGGATCTGCGCGATGCGGGTGATCGAGTGCTTGGCCGCATAGGGCTTGCCCCAGGCCGGGTCGACCCACGGAGCCGGCCCGGCGCTGCGCAGGTCATGCCCGGCGCAGAAGGCGCGGCCCGCGCCGGTCATGATCAGCACGCGGGTTTCGGTGTCGTGCCGAAGGCGTTCGAGGATGGCGATCAGCTCTTCGTACATGCCGAAGCTGAAGGCGTTCAGCGCCTCCGGCCGATTCAGCGTGAGCGTCGCGATGCCCTCGGGCGAGCATTCGAAAAGGATGTCGGACATGAATCTCCTTGGTGTCCCGGCGGGCGGCCTCTTGCAATCGACCTCGTTTCTAATATAGTACATCGTTCAACTATGTGATCAATTCTAGACGCCTTGGCCGGGCTTGCAAAGCTCCGCGAGCGAGGCCCAGAGGAGACAGCGACATGCCGAGTGGGGATCCCTGGTTCGATGCGCCGTACCGAGCGGTGCACCTGGGGCCGACCGACTGCGACGTGCATCGCAGCGCCGACGGCAGCATCCGGCTGCGGCTGAAGGAGCCGCTGCTGGCCTATCCGCGGCGCTATACCGAGCGCCTCGTGCAATGGGCCGAGACCACGCCGGACCAGGTGTTCCTGGCTCGCCGCCCGCCCGCCGGGCCGGCGATCGGCGCCTGGGAGACGCTCAGCTATCGCCAGACCCACGCGCGCGTGCGCAGCATCGGCCAAGCCTTGCTCGACCGCGGCCTGTCGGCGCGGCGGCCGGTGATGATCCTCTCGGAGAACGATGTCGAGAACCAGTTGCTGGCGCTGGCCTGCACGCATGTCGGCATTCCCTACGTGCCGGTGACCCCGGCGTATTCGCTGCTGTCGAAGGACTACGCCAAGCTCCGTTTTCTCGAAGCCTGCGTGCGGCCCGGCCTCGTGTTCGCATCGAGCGCCCAGGCCTATGGGGCGGCGGCCCGCGCCGCGTTTCCGCGCGCCGAACTGGTCGTGGCCGGTGCGCAAGGGGCGCTCGCCGGCGGTGCCACGCCGTTCGCTTCGCTGCTCGACGTGGAGCCCGGGCCGGGCGTGGACGCCGCCTACGACGCCATCGAGCCCGGGCATGTCGCGAAAGTCCTGTTCACCTCGGGCACGACCGGCGAGCCGAAGGGCGTGGTGCTGACTCATCGCATGCTGTGCAGCAACCGCCAGCAAGTGCAGCAGGCCATGCCGTTCCTGCTGGAAGCGCCGCCGGTGCTGGTCGACTGGCTGCCCTGGCATCACACCTTCGGCGGCACGAACAACATCGGCCTGGCGCTGTACTGCGGCGGCTCCTACTACCTCGATCCGGGCAAGCCGCTCGCCGATGGCGTGCAAGCCACCGTCGAAGCGCTGCGCGAGATCTCGCCGACGATCTACTACAACACGCCCGCCGGACTGGCCGCCTTGCTGCCCCACCTGCGCTGCGACGAGGTCTTGCGGCAGCGCTTCTTCGCGCGGCTGCAACTGCTCTACTACGGCGGCGCGGTGCTGCCCAGGCACGTCTGGGCCGGGCTGGACGAGGTCGCGGTCGGGCACATGGGCGAAAGGGTGCTGATCGTCTCCGGCATCGGCTCCACCGAGTGCGGTCCGGTGCCCACCACGACCAGCTGGGACCCGCGGCGCGAACCCATGGTCGGCCTGCCGCTGGCCGGTGTCGACGCCAAGCTCACGCCGGTGCACGACAAGCTCGAACTGCGCTTGAAGGGCGACTGCATCAGCCCCGGCTATTGGAACGACCCCGAGCGCACCGCCGCCGCGTTCGATGAAGAAGGCTTCTTCTGCCTCGGCGATGCAGTGACCCTGGTCGATGCCGAACACCCCGAGCGCGGCCTGCGCTTCGACGGCCGCATCGCCGAGAACTTCAAGCTCTCGAGCGGCACCTGGGTGCATGTCGGGGCCTTGCGCAGCGCGGCCGTGGCGGCGTTCTCGCCGCTCGCGCTCGATGTGGTGATCGCCGGCAGCGGCGAGGAGATCGTCGGCGCATTGGTGTTTCCCGACATCGCGGCTTGCCGCGCCCTCGTGGCCGACCCGAGCGCGACCCTCGATGCGGCTTCGCTGCTGGCCGACCCGGTGGTCCGGCAGCACTTCCAGCAGCGCCTCGATGCGCTCGCCGCGGCAGGCACCGGCAGTGCCAGCCGCATCGTTCGCGTGGTCATCGAGGCCGAGCCGGCCACGCTCGACAGCGGCGAGATGACGCCCAAGTCCGCACTCAGCGCGGCGGCCGTGCTGCGCCGCCGCGCCGGCGTCGTCAGCGAATTGTTCAGTTCAGCACCCGGCCCGCGCGTGCTCTGCGCGCGGCCAGCCTGACCGCGCCCTCGACAGCCTCCTGCTCTCGACACCGCACCCATGCGCCCCGCTCTTTTTCGCACCCGCATCACCGAGCTGCTCGGCATCCGCCACCCGATCCTGGCCGGTGGCCTGGGTCCGAAAGTCTCCGACGCGCGCTATGTCGCTGCGGTCGTGAATGCCGGCGGCATGGGCTTCATCGTCGGCGCGGGCTTCCCCGATCCGGCCGAATTCCGGGATCAGCTCGCGCTGTGCCGGGAGCTGACCGAAGGCAAGCCCTTCGGCGTCAATCTCTATATCTCGCGCCAGGAGGGGGGTGTCGACCGGGTGCGCCGTCAGATCGATATCCTGGTCGAAGAGGGCATCAGCTGCGTCGAGACCGCGGGGGCGAGCCCGGAGCCTGTCGTTCCACAGTTGAAGCAGGCCGGCATCAAGGTGCTGCACAAGGTGCCGGCCGTGCGCTACGCCGCGAGTGCCGCCCGGCTCGGTGTCGATGCGGTGATCATCGTCGGCAACGACTGCGGCGGCCACCCCGGGATCTACGGCATCGGCTCGATCGTGCAGGCGGCGCATGCGGCGCAGGTGATCGACCTGCCGATCGTCATCGGCGGCGGCATCGGCTCCGGGCGGCAGCTGGCCGCGGTGCTGGCGATGGGCGCCGATGCGGTGCTGATGGGCACGCGCCTGCTGGTCACTGAAGAGCTCTGGATCCATGCGGCCGCGAAGGCGCTCGTCGTCAAAGGCGATGGCACCGAAAGCGTCGTGGTCAAGAAGGCGATCCGCGATCACCACCGCGTCTACCGCAATGCCAGTGCCGAAGCCGCGTTGGCGCTGGACGACGCCAAGGTCAGCGACTTCGAACAATATCGTCCGCATGTGATGGGCGCGCTCGCGCACCAGGCCTATCTCAGCGGCGACACCCGCACCGGCATGCTGGACTACGGCCCGGCGGCGGTCTTCGCCGATGCCGTCGAGAGCGCGGAAGCGATCTTCGACCGGCTCATCGACGATGCCCGCGCGGCAAGCCAGCGGCTCGGCGCGCTCGAAGTGCAGCGCTGAATCTTCGTCCCCACACCAGGCCCGCAGGGCCACCCAAGGAGACCTGATGACTACTCCCATCCGCTTCGACCATCGTGTCGCCATCGTCACCGGGGCCGGCGGCGGCCTCGGCCGCACCTATGCCATCGAACTGGCCGCGCGTGGTGCCGCGGTGGTCGTCAACGACCTCGGCGGCAGTTTCGACGGCAAGGGCAGTTCGACCTCGATGGCCGACAAGGTCGTGGCCGAGATCAGGGCAGCCGGCGGGAAAGCGGTCGCCTCCTACGACTCGGTCTCGACCTCGGCCGGCGGCGAAGCCATCGTAAAGACGGCGCTCGATGCCTATGGGCGTGTCGACGTGCTGATCAGCAACGCCGGCAGCTTGCGCAACGCGCCGATCGACGACTTGCCCGACGACACGCTCGACGCGATGATCGACGTGCACCTGAAGGGCGGCTTCAACGTCAGCCGGCCCGCCTTCCGCCAGATGAAGCAACAAGGCTATGGCCGCATCCTGCTGGCCTCGTCCGCCGCCGGGATGCTGGGCAACCATCAGCAGGCCGCCTACGGCGCGGCCAAGGCCGGCCTGGTGGGGTTGATGAACATCCTGTCGCTGGAAGGCGCCGAACATGGCGTGAAGGCGAACGCGCTGCTGCCGACGGCGATGAGCCGCATGAGCGCAGCGATGGACGAGAAGCTGATGCAGGCCTCGGGCGCGGTGTTCGCCTCGCTCGGCGACAAGCTCGGCAATACGGCCGATCCGGGCTTCGTGACGCCGCTCGTGGTCTACCTGTGCAGCGAGGCCTGCGACAGCACGCACGGCATCTATTCGGCGTCGCTCGGCCGCTACGCGCGGGTGTTCCTGAGCGTCGGCGCCGGCTGGATCGGCCCGCGTTCCACGCCCGCCAGCGTCGAGGACGTGGCCGCGCATTGGGCCGAGGTCTGCGGGAAGCAGGGGGCCGAGGAAGTCGGCTCGCTGATGGGCGAGTTCGAGCTGATCGCGAGGCGCTTAAAGGGGGCGTGAGGGCGGTACGTGTCGGGAGGTCGCTCGAAACTAGCGCGTCATGCTGTCCGCAGCCTTGGTAGGCTGAATCAATATTTCCGCAGGGATGCCGAGCCCCGCGTGCAAGCTGCGGATCATGGCCAGCGTGAGCGGTCTTGTGCGGTTGAGGACTTCGTACACACGGTTCGGCCGACCCATCATCGGAACAAGATCCTGAACCGACAGGCCGCCCTGCTCCATGCGAAACTTGATCGCCTCGATGGGGTCAGGTGGGCCAATTGGATGATGCTTTGCCTCGTAGGCCTCGATCAGCGTCACGAGAACCTCGAAACGGCCGCCTTCAGCGCTCTCGAGGTCGGGTTCATTGTCGAAGAACGCCGCGACCTCCTTCAATGCCGCTTTGTAGTCCGCGTCTTCACGGAGAGGGCGGATTTCCATGACTCACTCCAGTTCTACTGTATCGACGTCGACTCGATCGTATTGAGCGTGCGTTCCGATGAACTTGATGTAGATCACCTGAAATTTGAACGCGATCGCCACGACCAGTCGGTAGTCATTGCCTTTGATGTTGAACACGATCCGCCGATTCGGCCGGATGCTCGCGCTGCGGTATCGCTGCGGCACAAGCCGGTGATTTGGCGCGAATCACCGGCGACGTCAGCCGCGTGTCGATCACCTACACCGGATTCTCCAATTCGGCCCGCTGGCCGCCGGAGCGCTTGCCAGCGCCGCCGGAGCCGGCTCGTTGATGGTATTCACCGGCGTGTTCGCCGTGGTGCTGGTCGTGTTCATCGCATCGGCCGGTGCGAACGCCGGCGGTTGAGCCGGTCGCAGCAAGGATTCGAAGTCTTCCCATCGGCCCGGCGAGGCGTGAGGGAGTCGGCAGTGCGGACGGCCCGGCGGACTGACGGTTCATGCGGAACGGCCAGAGGATCCCGATATAGTTCCGAGACAGGGAAGGGCGACCGACGCAGATGGTGCAAGTCCATTTCGAGAGGTAGCAATGGCCCGTTTCGTCGCTGGGCATGGAAATCGATCCGACCGTTCCGGTGCGGCCGCTGTTACCGGCACGGGGGGCGGCCCGCGGGTTTTTACCGACCTTGCCCGAGTGAACCGCGCTTTGCGGATGCTCCGCAGTTCCAACCGGGCATTGAGGGCGAACGCTGACGAAAACAGCTTGCTGCACGAAGTGTGCCGCATCGCCATCGATGAAGGCGGCTATCGGATGGCCATGGTCGCGTTCGCGGAACGGGATGAGGAAAAAAGCTGGCGGCCGGCGGCCTATGGCGGGGCCGAAGGGGGCTTCGCCCGGCCCACGAAGATGAGCTGGGCGGAGGATAGCGAATACGGCCGCGGCCCGGGCGGCATCGCGGTGCGCACCGGGCAGCCGAGCATCGCCCGCGATCTCCTCGACGATCCGGCCGCCGCCACCTGGCGCGCGGAGGCCATACGGCGCGGCTATCGCTCCGCCGTCGCCTTGCCGTTGAAGAGCGAGGGCCAGACCTTCGGCGTACTGGCCATCCATTCCAGCCAAGTCGATGACTTCGACCCTGAAGAGGTTTCCATTCTCAACGAGCTGGCGGGCAATCTGGCATTCGGCATCGTGACCCTGCGCGCTCGCCTCGAGCACGAACGCGTCGAGCAGGCGCTGGGGACCACCGAGACGCTGTACCAGTCGGTGATCTCCGGCATGGCCGAAGGCCTTTGCGTGCTGAACGCGAATGGCGAGATAACCGCCGTCAACGCTGCGGCCGAGAAGATCCATGGACGATCTGCCGAACAGATGATCGGGCAGACCCCCGATCATCTGCAGTGGGGAGCGATCCGTGAAGATGGAAGCGCCTTCCCGGGCGATCTCCACCCCGCGATGCTGACCTTGCGTACCGGCGTGCCGCAGACCGATGTCGTGATGGGTATTCACCGGCCGGACCGAAGCCTGGCCTGGATTTCCATCAACTCGCGGCCGCTCATGGCGAACGGCGAGTCAGCCCCTCGATCGGTCGTCACGACGTTCCACGACATCACGGCGGAAAAGCTGGCGCGGGAATCGCAACGGCGGCTGAACCGCGAACTGCGTGCCATCAGCAACTGCAACCAGACCTTGCTGCGCGCCAAGGACGAACAGAGCCTGCTCGACGAGATCTGCCGCATCGTCTGCGACGAGGCCGGCTACGCCGCCGCCTGGGTGGGATACCGCGAGGACGACGAGGCCAGGACCATCCGCCCGGTCGCCACCGGCGGGGACGATCATGGGTTCCTCGACGGTGCCTCGCTCACCTGGGCCGACACGGGGTTCGGAAGCGGCCCCTCCGGCAGCGCCATTCGAAGCGAGCAAAGCGTCTGGGTCCAGGACATTGCGGTCGATTTCCCGGCCGGGTATTGGCGGGACCGCGCCCTCCGGCTGGGCTTTCGTTCGGTCATTTCACTGCCGCTGAAGGACGAGCGCCAGCGCACCTTCGGCGTTCTCGTCCTGTACTCGAAGGAGGTCAATGCCTTCACGGCGGACGAAATGCGCCTGCTGGATGAACTGTCGGGCGATCTGGCATTCGGCATCGTGGTCCTGCGCGCCCGCATCGAGCGCAAGCGCCTCGAGCAGCAAGGGCAGGCTACGCTGCACTTCTTTGCCAGCATGGACCGGATCAACCTGGCGATACGGGAATCCGATGATCTCGAGCAGATGCTGGGCGATGTGCTCGACGCCGTCCTGTCGATCTTCGGTTGCGATCGCGCATGGCTGGTCTATCCCTGCGTCCTGGAGGCGCTGACCTGGCGGGTGCCGATGGAGCGCACCCGGCCGGAATATCCAGGCGCCTCGATCGCCGGGCTCGAGATTCCGATGGATGCGCAAGTCCTCGGCATGTACCGAGCCGTGTTGGCTTCGGACAGCCCGGTGCCCTCCGGCCCCGGGGCCGAGCATCCGGTGCCCCCGGTAGCACGCGAGCAATTCGGCGTGCAGTCCATGCTGGCCGTGGCTATCTACCCGCCAACCGACAAGCCCTACATGTTCAGGCTGCATCAATGTTCCCACCCCCGGGTGTGGACGGCGGAGGAAATGAAGCTTTTCCAGGAGATCGGCCGGCGTTTAGCCGACGGCCTGTCGAGCCTGCTCGCGCATCGCGACCTGCGGCGCAGCGAAGCGCGCCTGCGCGACAGCCTGGCGCGCGTGCAACGCCTGGTGGAATCCAACATCATCGGCGTTTTCTTCTGGGATTTTTCGGGCCGCATCTCGGACGCGAACGAAGCCTTCCTGAGTCTGGTCGGCTACAGCCGCGACGAACTGCTGTCGGGCAAGGCGCGGTGGACCACGATGACGCCGCCGGAACACGTCGCCGCCGATGCGCGGGCGGCCGAAGAACTGCAGCGAACCGGGACTTGTTCCTCTTACGAAAAGGAGCTCCTCCACAAGGACGGGCGCCGCGTTCCGGTGCTGATCGGTGGTGCCCTGCTGGAAGGCTCGCGAGCAAACGGCCTCGCCTACGTGCTCGACCTGAGCGGGCGCAAGCAGGCGGAGGTGGAGGCGGCGGCGAGACGGGCGGCCGAGGCCTCCAACCGCGCCAAGAGCGAGTTCCTGTCGCGCATGAGTCATGAACTGCGCACGCCGCTCAACGCGGTGCTCGGCTTCTCGCAACTGCTGCAGGCCGATGCGCCGGAGCGGCTCACGCCGCAACAGCTGACGCAGCTCGAGCACATCCACCGTGCCGGCTGGCATTTGCTGGCGCTGATCAACGACGTGCTCGACGTGTCGCGCATCGAGAGCGGCCAGTTGATGATCCAGGCGCAGGCGCTGGAGCTCGGCCCGCTGCTCGACGAGGCACTGCACATGACCGAGCCGCTGGCGCAGCCGCTGGGCGTGAGCCTGTCGGTGCCGGGTCGGGAGCAGCCGCCGGTCTGGATGCTTGCCGACCCGATCCGACTGCGGCAGGTGCTCATCAATCTGCTGTCCAACGCCGTCAAGTACAACCGGCCCGGGGGATCGGTGCGCGTCGAGGTGACGAACGACGGCAAGGCGGTGCTGATCGATGTGATCGACAGCGGGATCGGCATGACGCTCGATCAACTGGGTCATCTGTATGAACCCTTCAACCGCCTCGGCCAGGAGCGCAGCGGCGTGCAAGGCACGGGCATCGGCCTGACGCTGACGCGCCAGCTCGTGCGCATGATGCAAGGTCAGCTGGAGATCGACAGCGAGGCCGGGCGGGGCACGCGCGTGCGCGTCTCGCTGCCGGCCTACCAGCCCGCCGAGGCAGGCGATACGCCGGCTTTCGCACCCTCGATCCGCGCGACGCTGGACGGTTCGGCCGGCGACGCTGAGTCTCCGGCCGGCGTGGTGCTGTACGTCGAAGACAACCCGGTCAACCTGCTGCTCGTCGAGCAGCTGTTGGCGCGCTGGAGCAGAGTGCATCTGGTGCAGGCGGAGGACGGCGCGAGCGGCATCGAACTGATGCGTTCGCTGCGGCCGGACCTGGTGCTGCTCGACATGCAGCTTCCCGACATGGACGGGCTTGCCGTGCTGCGTGCCTTGCGCGCCGATCCGGCGACGCGAGACCTCACCGTCATCGCGCTGTCGGCGAATGCGATGCCCGAGCTGATGAAGCAGGCGCGCGCCCTCGGCGCGGCGGACTACTGGACCAAGCCGCTCGACTTCGATCGTTTCCTGGCCGACATGCAAAGGCTGCTGGCGGCGTAGCGCGGCTAGATCACGCCGCTGCCGGACAGGCGCGCCAGCTCGGCATCGTCCATCCCCAGCAGCCGCTTCAACACCTCGGCGGTGTGCTGCCCGAGCATCGGAGGGGCCGTGTATCGGGTGATCGGCGTGTCGGAGAACTTGATCGGATTGGCGGCCAGCCGCAGCGTGCCCGACAGCGGATGCGCCACCTCGACGGCCATGCCACGGTGTTGCACCTGCGGGTCGTTGAAGACCTGCTCCAGGTCGTAGATCGGCCCGGCCGGCACGCCGGCCTTCTCCATTGCGGCGAGCATGTCCTGCTGCCGCCATTGCCGCGTGATCGCATCGAAGGTCTCGGCCAGGGCCTGGCGGTGCTGCACCCGCACCGGGTTGCTCGCGAAGCGCTCGTCGTGCCCGAGTTCAGGCCGCCCGAGCGCCTTGCAGAAGCGCCGGTACTGCTCGTCGTTGCCGCACACCACCATCACCGCGCCGTCTGCACACGGAAACATCTGCGACGGCAGGCCGCCGTTGCCCTGGGTGCCGCGCCGCACCGGCACGATGCCGGTCGCGAGGTACTGCGCGGAGTAGTGGGTCAGCGAGGCGATGACCGAATCGAGCAGCGCGATGTCCAGGTGCTGGCCGCGGCCGCCGCTGCGGCCGCCATGGGCATCGCGCTCGTACAGGGCCGCGATCACGCCGATCGCCGCGAACTGCCCGCCGATGAAGTCGGCGATCGACGGGCCGGTCTTCACCGGCGCGCCGCCTTCCTCGTCCGGATAGCCGGTGACGCTCATCAGGCCGCCCATGGCCTGGAAGATGGAGTCGTAGCCGGGCCGCGGCGCGTACGGCCCGCTCTGGCCGAAGCCGGTGACGGAACAGTAGACGAGGCGCGGATTCAGCGTGCGCAGGCTTTCGTGATCGAGCCCGTAGCGCTTCAGGTCGCCGACCTTGAAGTTCTCGACCACCACGTCCGAGATCGCGGCGAGGCGGCGCACGATGGCCTGGCCCTCGGGCTTGGCCAGGTCGAGCGTGATCGACTTCTTGTTGCGGTTGGTGCCGAGCAGGATCGGCGATTCGCGCGTGTCGCGGCCTTCGGTGTCCTTCAGGAAGGGCGGGCCCATCCTGCGCGAATCGTCGCCGGCGCCGGCGCGCTCGACCTTGATCACTTCCGCGCCCAGATCGCCCAGCATCTGCGCCGCCAGCGGCCCGGCCAGCACGCGCGACAGATCGAGCACGCGGATGCCGGAGAGGGGCAGTGAGCCCGCCGATCCGCTTGATTCAGTCCCGCTCATTCACGTCCTTCAATCCAGTCCCCTTGAGTTCACGTTGACAGCCGACGACAGGCCGTTAGAATAAACGAACAATGTTCATATATTAGACCAATCAGGTCGTCGATAACCCGCATGCGCTTCGACTTTTCTTCGGAAGACACCGCGTTCCAGCTCGAAGTGCGGGCGTTCTTCCGCGACAAGCTGCCGCGCGACATGGCCCGGCGTTTCTACATCGGCGCCCACCCGCCGCCGCGGGCCGACGTGCGCCGTTTCCAGTCGCTGCTGCACGAACGCGGCTGGGGCGCGCCGCACTGGCCGGCCGAATGGGGCGGCACCGGCTGGAGCCCGCTGCGCAAGCACCTCTTCATGGAGGAGCTCTACAACGCCGATGGCCTGGACTACGGCTGGCAGGGCCTGCACATGGTGGCGCCGGTGCTGATCGCCTTCGGCTCGGAGCAGCAGAAGCGCCGCTTCCTGCCGCCGATGATCCGCGGCGACGAGTTCTGGGCTCAGGGTTTCTCCGAGCCCGGCGCCGGCTCGGACCTGGCCAGCCTGCGTACCCAGGCCGTGCTCGAGGGCGACGAGTGGGTCGTCAACGGCCAGAAGATCTGGACCAGCGACGCGCTGATGTCGGAATGGGGATTCTTCCTCGTGCGCACCGACGCCACGGTGAAGCCGCAGCGCGGCATCTCCTTCCTGCTGATCAGGCTGGACACGCCGGGCCTGAGCATCCGCCCGATCGTCTCGATCGAAGGCGGCGACGGGCTCAACGAAGTCTTCCTCGAGAACGTGCGGGTGCCGCGCGAGAACCTCGTCGGCGAGGCCGGCATGGGGTGGACCTACGCCAAGTACCTGCTCGACAAGGAGCGCACTGCCAGTGCCTTCCTCTATTTCAACAAGCGCGAACTCGAGAAGGCGCGCGAGATCGCCCGCGGTACGACGGTCGGCGGCGTGCCGCTGATCGAGACAGCGGAGTTCGCCCGGAAGCTGGCGCGCATCGAGGTCGACGTGATGGCGCTCGAGTACTCGGTGCTGCGCGTGCTGAGCGCAGAGAAGAGCGCGAACAACGCCGATGCGGTCGTTTCCGCCCTGAAGCTGCGCGGCTCGGCGCTGCAGCAGCGCGTCACCGATCTTCAGCTCGAGGGCCTGGGCCTGCATTCGCTGCGCCAATGGGGCCACGACGAGGGTGAACTGATTGCCGCTGACGAGGCCGCGCGCTGGCCTGCCTTCGTGCCCGGGCGCACCGCGGCGGCCTTGATTGCGCGGGCTTCGACGATCTATGGCGGATCGCAGGAAGTGCAGAAGAACATCATCGCCAAGCTGGCGTTCGGCCTCTAGGCCAGGAGACTCGGGATGGATTTCAACCTCAGCGACGAGCAGCAGATGCTGCGTGATGCGGCCGCCCGCTTCGTGCGCGAGCAGTACGGCTTCGAAGCGCGGCGGCAACTGGTGGCCGGCGCCGGCTGGTCGCGCGAGCGCTGGGCGCAGTACGCCGACATGGGCTGGCTCGCGCTGGCCGTGCCGGAAGCCTACGGCGGCCTGGGCTGCGGCTTCATCGAGACCGCGATCGTCGCCGAGGAACTGGGCCGCGGCCTGGTGCTCGAACCCTTCATCGGTTGTGCGGTGCTCGCCGCCCGATTGATCGAGACGGCCGATGCGCCGGGCTTCGCGGCCGCGAAGGAAAGGCTGCTGCCAGGGCTGGCAGCCGGCACGGTGCAGATCGCGCTCGCGCACAGCGAACCTGCCAGCCGATTCCAGCTCGATGGCGTGACCGCGGTCGCGCGGCGCGAGGGCAGCGGCTGGGTCATCGATGGCGTCAAGATGATGGTGCCCGCTGCCGGCATCGCGGATCATTTCATCGTCTCGGCGCGGGTCGAGGGGCAGGGCATCGGCCTCTGGCTGGTGCCGCGCGATGCGGTCGCGCTGCAGCTCTATCCGCTGATCGACGGCACGCGCGCCGGCGATGTCGAACTGCGCTCGGTCTTTGTCGGTGCGGAAAGCCAGCTCTCTTCGCCGGGAGCGGCCCTGGGCCTGCTGGAAGAAGCCCTCGACCGGGCCGCGCTCGCGCAAGTCGCCGAAGCGCTGGGCTGCATGGAAGCCGTGCTCGCGACGACCAGCGACTACCTGAAGACGCGCCAGCAGTTCGGCCAGCCGATCGGCAAGTTCCAGGCGCTGCAGCACCGCATGGCGGAGATGTTCGTCGAGGTGCAGGAAACCCGCTCGATCCTGTATCGCGGCATCGCACATCTGCAAGACGCTCCCGCCGCGCGGCGACAGGCCGTCTCGGCGGCGAAGGTGATGCTCGGCTCGGCCGGCCGCTTCGTCGGCGGGCAGGGCATTCAGCTGCACGGCGGCATCGGCGTGACCGACGAGTACCGGATCGGCCACTGCTACAAGCGACTGCTGGTGCTCGAGAAACTGTATGGCGACAGCGACTGGCATCTCGGGCGATTCGTCCAGGCGCAAAAGGAGGCGGCATGAACTTCGAGAGCTACAAGAGCATCGCGTTGCGCCGCGACGGCAAGGTCCTGCATGCGAGCTTCAATCGCCCGGACACCCTCAACGCCTTCGATCCGGCGCTGCACGATGAATTCGAGCGCTTCATCCACGAAGTGCCGCGTGACGACGCCACGCATGTGATCGTGCTGACGGGCAACGGCAAGGCCTTCAGCGCCGGCGGCGACATCGAGCAGATGCAGCTGCTGGTCGACAAGCCGCAGCTGATGTACCCGGAGGCCGGCGTGGCCAAGCGGCTGATCGGCAGCTTCCTCGACATCCCGCAACCGGTGATCGCGAAGATCAACGGCGCCGCGATGGGACTCGGCTCGACGCTGGCGCTCTTCAGCGACATCAGCTTCGCCGCGAACCACGCGATGATCGCCGATCCGCACGTCAAGGTCGGCTTCGTCGCCGGCGACGGCGGCGCGGTGATCTGGCCGCAACTGATCGGCTATGCCCGCGCCAAGCAATACCTGCTGACCGGCGACGTCATCACCGGCGAGGAGGCGGCGAAGATCGGCCTGGTCAATTTCGCCTGTGCGGCCGACGAGCTCGACGCTGCGGTCGACGCTTTCGCGCAGCGTCTGGCCGGCGGTGCGCGCCGCGCGGTGCAATGGACCAAGGCCACGATCAATGTCGGACTGAAGCAATTGGCCGCCTCGGTGATGGATGCCGGCATGGCGTATGAAGTGCTGTCGAACCAGACACGCGACCATGCCGAAGCGGTCGCGGCGTTCCGCGGCAAGCGCGCGCCTGATTTCAGCGGCGACTGACAACCGGATATCGGACTCAAGGAGCAATCGGATGGGAATGGTTCAAGACAAGGTCGTGGTCGTGACCGGCGCCGGCGCCGGCATCGGGCGCGACTTCGCCAAGGCGTTCGCGGCGAATGGCGCGAAGGTGGTCGTCAACGATCTGGCGCGCGACAAGCAGAGCGGGCGGCCGCTGGCCGAATCGGTGGTCGCCGAGATCCGGACCGAGGGCGGCCAGGCCGTCGCGGCGGTGGAAAGCGTGGCCGAGTGGGATTCGGCGCACAAGATCGTGCAGGCCGCGCTCGACAGCTTCGGCCGCATCGACTGCATCGTCAACAACGCCGGCATCGTGCGCGACCGCTTCATCTTCAACATGAGCAAGGAAGAGTGGCAGGCCGTCGTCGACGTGCACCTGAACGGCTCCTTCTTCATGACCCGCGCTGCGGCGCCGCATTTCAAGAGCCAGGAGAGCGGCAGCTACGTGCACATGACTTCCACCTCCGGGCTGATCGGCAATCTCGGCCAGGGCAACTACTCGGCCGCGAAGATGGGACTGGTCGGACTCTCCAAATCGATCGCGCTCGACATGGCGAAGTTCAAGGTGCGCTCGAACTGCATCGCGCCCTGGGCCTGGACGGCGATGACCGCCGGCATCCCGGCCGACACGCCGGAGCAGAAGGCGCGCGTCGAGAAGCTGAAGAAGATGGAGAGCGCCAAGATCGCGCCGCTCGCGGTCTATCTCGCCAGCGACCGGGCCGAGAACGTCTCGGGCCAGATCTTCGGCGTGCGCGCCAACGAGATCTATTTTTTCAGCCAGATCCGCATGATGCGCTCGATGCACCGCGGCGACGGCTGGACGCCGGAGATGATCGCCGACGAGGCGATGCCCGCCTTCGAGTCGAGCTTCTTCGAGAACGTGCCGTCGATGAAGCTGACGCCCTGGGATCCGGTGTGAGGAGCGAGAGCATGAAGGCATTGGTCGCAGTCAAGCGGGTCATCGACTACAACGTCAAGGCCAGAGTCAAATCCGACGGCACCGGCATCGATCTGGCCGGCGTCAAGATGTCGATGAATCCCTTCGACGAGATCGCGGTCGAGGAAGCCGTGCGCCTGAAGGAAGCGGGCGTGGTGACCGAGGTGGTCGCCGTCAGCATCGGCGTGCCGGCCTGTCAGGAGACCTTGCGCACCGCGATGGCGCTCGGCGCCGATCGCGGCGTGCTGATCGAGACGGCGGCGGAGATCGAGCCGCTGCACGTCGCCAAGCTGCTGAAGGCGCTGGTCGACACGGAGCAGCCGCAACTCGTGTTCCTCGGCAAGCAGGCCATCGACGACGACGCCGGCCAGACCGGACAGATGCTGGCCGCATTGCTGCGCTGGCCGCAGGCGACCTTCGCTTCGAAGGTCACGCTGGCCGGCGGGGCGGTCGAGGTCACGCGCGAAGTCGATGGCGGGCTGGAGACGCTCGCGCTCGATCTGCCGGCCGTCGTGACCGTGGACCTGCGCCTCAATTCGCCGCGCTACGCCACCTTGCCCAACATCATGAAGGCGAAGAAGAAGCCGATCGACACGATCGCCGCGGCTTCGCTCGGTGTGGACCTGGCGCCGCGCACGCAGCTGCTGAAGATCAGCGAGCCGAAGGCTCGCGCCGGCGGCGTCAAGGTGCCCGACGTGGCCGCGCTGACGAGCAAACTCAAGACGGAAGCAAAGGTGATCTGAGATGACATCGATCCTGGTGGTCGCCGAGCATGGCGATGGTGCGATCAAGGGGGCGACGCGCGCGGCGGTGACGGCGGCGTCGGGCATCGGCGGCGAGGTGCACGTGCTGGTGGCGGGGCAGGGCTGTTCGGCCGTCGCCGCCGAGGCGGCGAAGATCGCCGGCGTGGCGAAGGTGCTGGTCGCCGACGCGAGCGACTACGCCCACCCGCTCGCCGAAAACCTGGCCGACCTGGTGGTCGGCCTGGCGCGCGGCTACAGCCATGTGCTGGCCGGTGCCACGGCCGTCGGCAAGAACTTCATGCCGCGCGTCGCCGCGTTGCTCGACGTGGCGCAGGTGTCCGACATCACCGCGGTCGTCGCCGCCGATACCTTCGTGCGCCCGATCTACGCCGGCAACGGCATGGCGACCGTGAAGGCGCTCGATGCGATCAAGGTCGTCACGGTGCGCGGCGCGGCGTTCGACCGGGCGGGCGCGGCTCATGAAGCGGCGCCCATCGAGACCGTGCCCGCCGGGCCGGCCAGTGCCACCTCGCGCTTCGTCAGCCAGGCCCTGACCCGATCCGAGCGCCCCGAGCTGACGGCGGCGCGGGTCATCGTTTCCGGCGGCCGCGGCATGGGCAGCGGCGAGAGCTTTCAGCTGCTCGATGCGCTGGCCGACAAGCTCGGTGCAGCCGTCGGCGCCTCGCGCGCGGCAGTCGATGCCGGCTTCGCACCGAACGACTACCAGGTCGGCCAGACCGGCAAGATCGTCGCGCCCGAGCTGTACATTGCCGTCGGCATCTCCGGCGCGATCCAGCATCTGGCCGGCATGAAGGACAGCAAGCTCATCGTCGCGATCAACAAGGATCCCGAGGCGCCGATCTTCGGCGTGGCCGACTACGGCCTCGTCGCGGATCTGTTCCAGGCGGTGCCCGAAATGAGCGCTTCCTTGTAGTCACCGGCCAGGAGCCGCCATGCCATCGCAATCCCCGCCTACCCCACAGAGTGCCTCGGTTAGCATCGCGTCCTCGCCGGTCGCAGCCGAGACCGCGCGGCGACAGAGCAGAGAGGAAAGATTGCCGATGGCCACCAACAAGAAGCCGGGATCGACCGCAGTCGCGCCGGCCAATCCGGATCGCGATGTCACCGGCCCCCGGTCGCTGACGCGATTGCTGGGGCTGTTCGACGTGCTGTCGCTGATGCCCAACGGCATGTCCCTGGCCGAACTCAATGTCACGCTCGATTCGCCCAAGAGCAGCCTGCTCAATCTGCTGCGCCCGCTGGTGGCGGAGGGCTACCTGATCCACAGCAACGGCACGTATCGCCTCGGGCCGTCGATCTTCCGGCTGGCGGCGAGCGTGATGTCGGCCTGGAATTTCCCGAAGATGATCCGGCCCTTCATGGAGGAACTGGTCGAACGCACCGGTGAGTCGGTGCTGCTCGGGGTGCTGAACAGCGAGGCCGAAGTGCTGACTTATGTCGAGATCATCGACAGCCCGCACCCGGTGCGCTACCAGATCCCGGTGGGCACGACGCGGCCCATCTACTCCAGCTCGGCCGGGCGGCTGCTGCTCGCCTATACCGACAAGGCCTGGCGCGACCAGTACGTGAACTCGGTGGCGTTCAAGCTGAAGACGGCGACGCCCGTCACGCGCGCGTCGCTGACGCGCGAACTCGAGAAGATCCGCTCGGAAGGCGTGTCGACGTCGATCGATGCCTTCATGGTCGGCCTGGCCGCGATCGCCGCGCCGGTGTTCGACGGAGATGGCCGATGCATCGCATCGCTGAACATCGCCGGGCCGTCCGATCGTTTCCGCAACGAGCTGGAATCGCTGAAGGCCACCGTCAAGGAAGTGGCTTCGCGGGCTTCCGGCGTGGTCGGCGGGGTGGCGTCGAAGGCGACGAGGGTGGCCTGAC